>Ga0316217_10003053_pt1 | contig 19506 bp, 12 predicted proteins | sample 1anoAmetaG_FD_203633 | JGI IMG/M metagenome (GOLD analysis project Ga0316217, IMG submission 203633) | Freshwater microbial communities from Trout Bog Lake, Wisconsin, USA - 1anoA | ecosystem: Environmental > Aquatic > Freshwater > Lake > Hypolimnion/Profundal zone | place: USA: Wisconsin...
CCCATCGCCTTCTTCGTGGAGACCTCGGGGTATCGCCCGATGGTATAGCTACCATCCTTCCCACGCAGCCTGTATCGGAAGACCCAGGACCTCACCGGAGCCCCAGGCTTCCCCGTCACCTGCATGTACAAGTTCCTGCATCCATCGACCGGCACCCGGTACAGCTTTCCTTTGGCATCCAGACCGTCTAAGAAATCCGAGGTCATCTTGGCCATCACCTACCCCTGTGGTAACAGCTTCAGCATGGCACCATTACCACACCCTTACCACATTTTTGCAGCGATCTGGACGTTAGATAAATTAATAATCACGCAAAAACCTATAAAAACTGTACATGTTGCCGTCCTTGTCATGGGTTTCCAAAATTATGATTTTGACTCAAAATCTGTTTCATGAAAGTGAGTGTCGGTTCGATCCCGACCGCCGGCACCAGTTTTCAGTTCGTCGAAAAGCGGGGTCATGGCTTCAACGCCGCGATCCCGCCCACCAGATCCGTCAAAGCCCTCACCACCAGGGTCGGCTCCACGCCCCACGGATCGAACAAGGCCTCCGGTGACCTCTTGACCCATGCGGCCCGCATCCCTGCAGATACGGCGCCGATGACGTCGAAGGGGTTGCCGGAGACCATCCAGGCCTCGCCACCAGGCACTCCGGCCTGCCTGAGGAAGTGCGCGTAGACTCCTGGATTGGGCTTGAAGGAGCGGACGTCGTCCACGCTGACCACCCCCTGGAGCAGTTCCCGCAAGCCGGCATGCCCAAGCAGACCTTCCACGGCGTCGGCGCTCCCGTTGGAGAAGGCAAACAGGCGAAACCCGGCGGTCCGGGCCATCTCCAGCCCGGCACGCGCGTCCCCGAAGGCCGGCAGGGTCCGGTAGACCTCCAGGAGCGCTTCGGTCTGAGCGGGAGCGAGTTCAAGCTTGAAGGCCTGTCCGGCGTAGGCCAGCGCCTGCCGGGTGCAGACGGCGAAGGTCTCGTAGTTCTGCATCAGTCCCCGGCGAAAGGAATACTCCAGCTGCTTCTCGCGCCAGAGGCTGGAGAAGCCAAGGGCCCGTTCACCAAGATGGGGCTGCAGGGCCGCAACCACACCGTGGGTGTCGATCAGGGTCCCGTAGACATCAAAGGCCAACGTAGGAGCCATGGGGCATCCTCCTCGGGAGGTTTCGACCAGCAGGTTTTCTTGTCGCTGAATGCTCTTGTGCTGCTGCCCATGGGCGGCCTGATGATCATGGCACGCTCCAGGTTAAGCGTGCAGGCAAGGAAACCTTGGGGTCCTGGGCCCCTGCGTCCGCCCGGACCAGGGATACCCTGGTCGAACCCGGTCGGCGCGGTTAGAGAGCCGGCCACCGAAAATACCATGTCGTTAATAAATTAAATATTAATAATTTCAACGGACAGATAAAGAAAAACTCAAGTCCCGGACAACCAGAAACGCTCCAGACGGACAGCCTATCAGCCTTGGCGCATGAGGGAGACATACGACCTAACATGCTGCCATAACAATGTATAAAATAATAGGACCCGCTTCCACGACGAATTATCGCGTGGCATTCCCGGGCACGCCCCAATCGAAGATAAAACCATCAGCTATAAATTAAAATTTTTCTCTTGTTTATGAATTATTTAGAATTTATCTTCTCCGGAAAATACTGGAGGAGCCCAAACGATGCGGACGGGTCTCATGATCGCCCTGGTTGGTCTGCTGACGTCCCTCCGCCTGGTGGCGGAGGACACACGGCAGGCCATCGACTGGGGCTTGCAGTGCGGCCTGGCCTTTCCCACCTCCAGCGACCTGAAAGTGACCACGCGGCCTGGGGTCGGCGGCCTCCTGGGGGTCCACCTGGACTGGCGGGCCACGCAGTCCCAGGTCCTGCGGGCACGGGCGGATGCCATCTGGTTCAGCTCGGGCTCCCAGGATGGACAAGGTCCGAGCCTGGAACAGCGAATCCTCACCCAGGGCCGCAATGCCGGTGTGGCCGTCGAGTATCTCCACCGGCTCTCCCCGCCCATGTTCGAGGGGCGGTGGGCCCTGGGCGCCGGCGTCCACCTCATCCGCTGGACCGTTGCCAGCAAGGATCGCCTGAGTCTGTCCGGCGGAACCTTCCTCCCTGCCGGGACCACCACCTGGACCCGGGAAGGCATCGGCGGCGTCGTGGTCTACCAGCTGCGCCGCAGTCTGGAATTCGAAGGGGGAATCCTGTTCAGCCATTACGGCTACGAAAACCAGGCCGCGTCCTACGCCCACCTCAACCTGCTCTGGCACTACTAGGGGAGTCCCCATGGCTATCTTCAGTCGCCAAACCCTGGGCCACCGGGTGAATGCCTTGACCCTGGGCCTGCTCCTGCTGGGCCTCGCCTGCGGCGGGGACCGGACCACCGGGGACCGCGCAGGCACGGTGAACTGGACCCTGACCATCAGCCCCAGCGCCCCCAGCCTCGCCCCGGGCCAATCCTTGCAGTTCCAGGCGCCCTCCCCCTGGGGCGGCGGCGACGTGTGGTCGGTGGTGCCGGCCTCGGCGGGAACCATCACCTCCACGGGGCTGTTCACGGCCTCCGGGACGGCCACCGCCTGCACCGTGCTGGCGGTCTGGTCCCAGGATGTGCGCTATGCGGCCAGCACGACCGTTGCCATCCTCCCGGCTCCGCCCCCGGCGGTGACCTCACCCGAGCTCGTCCAGACCTTCGGTGCGGACCAGACCGTGCCGGACGGTTCGATTGCGAACGCCGCCATCGTGGACGAGCCCATCCCGGCCATCGTCTCAGCCTCTGCCGATGGCCTCATCCAGGTCCGCCACGATTTCCTCCCTCCCACCACAACCTTGCTACCCAAATGAGCCAGCCACCGGCTCCAGTCCCTCCTCTTCACTCCAAGTGAGCCCTATGCGCCATCCCTCCCTATCGCGGACCCTGGTCGCCCTCCTGGTCTGCGCCCCCCACGGCAGCCTGATCTCCCAGGGGAATCCGCCCTCTTCCACTGCGGCTCGCATACCCACCATCGCCTACCAGGGACGTCTGCTGATCGGCGGCCAGGAGGTGACCGGGACCTACCGGTTCGCGTTCCAGATCCTGGACAGCGCCGGCAAGGTCCTCTGGGATTCCGGGAACCAGAGCCTGACGGTCTCCAGCAGCCTCTATTCGATCGTATTGGGGGCCGATGGCATGCCCGCCCTGCCGGAGGACATCCTCCAGAAGACCGGGCTGATGCTTCACGTCAGCGTCGAGGACAAGCCCCTGTCCCCGGACGTCGCGATCCTCCCCGCCTTCCAGGCCCTGGCCGCCTATTCCGTAATCGGCACTTTCGCGGGCGATGTCTCAGGCACCCAGAACCAGACTGTCATCCTCAGCCTCCAGGGCTCCCCCCTTGACTTGACCACGACCCCCCCCACCCGCGACCAGGTATTGGCCTTCGACGGAAGCAAATGGGTCGCCTCCACCGTTGTGGGCCAGGCCGGCGCCCAGGGCCCTGCGGGGCCTGCCGGCGCAACCGGACCGGCGGGACCCCAGGGAGTCCAAGGTCCCTCCGGGGCGGCAGGATCTCCGGGTCTCGCAGGCGCCCAGGGTCCCAGTGGGGTCATGGGTGCAACCGGTGCGACCGGCAGCAATGGCTCCACCATCCTGAATGGCCCGGGGACACCCGAAAGCACCGGCGCCACGGGGGTCCTCGGGGACTTCTACCTGGACACCTCCTACCAGATTCTCTATGGCCCCAAGGTGGGGTCTACCTGGGCGGGCTTGACGGGCGTCACCCTGGTGGGACCCTCCGGCGCCACCGGCGCGGCGGGAGCCACCGGGCCTGCGGGCGCAGCTGGGCCCACTGGCCCCACGGGCCTGAACGGAACCCAGGGGCCGACCGGTGCCGTGGGACCGACCGGCTCCACGGGAGCGACAGGCCCCCAGGGAACGACTGGCCCAACCGGATCTCAGGGCATCACCGGTTCCTCCGGTGTCCCAGGTGCCAGCGGCAGCAACGGCTACACCATCCTGAACGGCGCGGGCAGCCCCGTGAGCTCGGGCGCCGCGGGGGTGGCCGGTGACTTCTACCTGGACACCACCAACCAGATTCTCTATGGCCCCAAGGTGGGGGCTACCTGGGCGGGCTTGACGGGCGTCACCCTGGTGGGACCCTCCGGCGCCACCGGCGCGGCGGGAGCCACCGGGCCCGCAGGCGCCACCGGAGCGGCGGGAGCCACCGGCCCCGCAGGCGCCATCGGAGCGGCGGGAGCCACCGGAGCGGCGGGGGCCACCGGACCCGCAGGTGCAGCCGGCGCGGCGGGAGCCACCGGACCCGCAGGCGCCACCGGAGCGGCGGGAGCCACCGGCCCCTCAGGCGCCGCCGGAGCGGCGGGAGCCACCGGCCCCACAGGCGCCGCCGGAGCGGCGGGAGCCACCGGCCCCTCAGGCGTCGCCGGAGCGGCGGGAGCCAGCGGCCCCACAGGCGCAGCCGGGGCGGCGGGAGCCACCGGCCCCACAGGCGCAGCCGGGGCGGCGGGAGCCACCGGCCCCACGGGCGCAGCCGGGGCGGCGGGAGCCACCGGCCCCACGGGCGCAGCCGGAGCGGCGGGAGCCACCGGCCCCACAGGCGCAGCCGGGGCGGCGGGAGCCACCGGCCCCACAGGCGCAGCCGGAGCGGCGGGAGCCAGCGGCCCCACAGGCGCAGCCGGAGCGGCGGGCGCCACCGGACCCACGGGCGCAGCCGGAGCGGCGGGCGCCACCGGATCTGCGGGCGCAGCCGGAGCGGCGGGCGCCACCGGTCCCACAGGCGCAGCTGGACCTCAGGGCGTCACGGGTTCCTCGGGCGCTACCGGCAGTAACGGCTTAACCATCCTGAACGGCCCAGGGGACCCCGTGAGTACGAGCGCTGCCGGGGTGGATGGGGATTTCTACCTGGACACCACCCATTCAACCCTCTACGGCCCCAAGGCGGGGGGGACCTGGCCAAGCTCGGGCGTCACTCTGGTGGGTCCGGCCGGCACCACCGGAGCAGCAGGAGCAACCGGTCAGACAGGCGCAACTGGACCGACCGGGCCAACGGGACCAACTGGAGCTGCTGGTGCCGCGGGTGCCGCGGGCCCCACAGGCCCATCGGGAACCGCCGGCATCCTGGGCACGGGGCCCGCGACCACATCGATTCTGCCGGGCTATGTAGCGGGCCCCTACCACTACGTCGGCGATGTGTGGCTCACGGCCGCTTCCACCTCAACGGATGCAAACGGCGTTCAGCACTACGGATCAGCCAGCGGCGTGCCCTGCAATGGTCGGTCGCTTAACGTAGGTAATTATCCAGACTTGTTCGCCGTCCTAGGAACGACGTTTGGCGGCGATGGCGTCAACACGTTCAATCTGCCCGATCTCACGAGCGCGGCCCCCAACGGGCTCACCTATGTCATCTGCGTAGTCGGGTCAACTATTACGCGAGGTCAAACCCTGATGAACCCCTACAATGTTTTCCCCTAGCCCTGACCCCTACGGCCCTGGCCCGCCCCCATACCAGCCAACACCCCCTTGGCCCACTCAACTTTGGCCAAGGGAACCTGTTTGTGGCAAGCTTCCAGCATGTCCAAGCGATCGAGTTTCGGCGTCATCCGGCCCTGGCTTGCCATGCTGCTGCTCCTCCTGGGCTTCGGCGCGGCCGCAGGGCCCGCCCCCCTCGAAACGGGACCGCCCGTCCTGCGGGTCTTCAGTCCCAAGGAGTACGACGCCGCCGACATGAACTGGGCCGTCGTCCAGGGCCCCCGGGGCCTGATCTACGCGGCCAACGACAGCGGCGTCCTGGAGTTCGACGGGGTGCGCTGGCGCCTGATCCCGGTGGCCAACGGCAGCACCGTGCGTTCCCTGGCCGTGGACGCCGCCGGGCGGATCCTGGTGGGGGCCGTCGGCGAATTGGGGGCCCTGGAACCGGACGCGGCCGGACAGCTGCGCTTCGTGTCCTGGCTGGACCGCATCCCCGCCGAGGACCGGGCCTTCACGGATGTCTGGAAGACCTTCGCCACCCAGGACGGGATCATCTTCGCCAGCCTGGCGCGGATCTTCCGGTTCGGCAGCCAGGTGGAGGTCTGGAGGCCCCAGCACGCCTTCCATATCGCCTTCCTGGCCGGGGAACGCGTCTTCGTGCGGGAGCCGGGGCGTGGGCTGTTCGAGCTCAAGGACGGGGCCTGGAACATGGTGCCTGGGGGCGAGCGCTTCAGCCAGGAGCGAGTCTACGTCCTCCCAGGCACGCGCCCGGATTCCGTCCTGATCGGCACCCGCAACCTGGGGATGTTCGAGCTGGCCGGAGCCGCCCTGCGGCCCTTTCCCACCGAGGTCGATGCCGAACTCAAGCGGGACCTCCTCACCACCGTGCTCCGCCTGGCCGATGGGGACATGGCCCTGGCCACGATCGAGGGCGGACTCTACGTGCTGGATGCCGAGGGGCGCTTCCGGGCCCACCTGGACAGGAAGGACGGTCTCCTGGACCCGGTCATCCAGGGCATGGCCCAGGACCGCTTCGGAGGGGTGTGGCTGGCCACCGGCCGGGGCCTGGCCCGGGCCGAACTGGGCTTTCCCGTGACCGCCTTCACGGAGCGCAGCGGCATCGACGGGGCCGTCGAGGCCATCCACCGCCACGCCGGCACCCTCTTCGTGGGCACCACCCGCGGGGCTGCGCGCCTCGTGCCGGGGCTCAAGGACAACGCCCGTTTCGTGCCCATTCCGGAGATCAAGGGCGAGACCTACTCCTTCCTGACCGTGGGCCCCTCCCTGCTGGCCGGGAACAGCCTGGGCGTCATGGAATACCGGGGCGGCGCCGCCCGGCTCGTGAGGCCATCCCCCAGTCCCACCACCGACCTCCTGCGCACCACGGCGGACCCTTCCCGGGTCCTGGTGGGCCTGAGCAACGGCCTGGCCTCCATGCGGTGGGACGGAGCCCGCTGGGTGGACGAGGGCAAGCTCCCGGACCTGGCCGAGACCGTGCTGTCCCTGCGCGAGGCCCCCGACGGCCGCATCTGGGTCGGCACCTACAGCCAGGGCCTGCTGCGCCTCACCCTGCCTCCGGGATGGCAGGGCGGCGCAGCCCTTCCGACCCCCAAGGTGGAGCGCTTCGGCACGGACGAGGGGCTGCCGGCCGCCATCGGCAATGCTCCCCGCATCCTGGCCGGCAGACTCGCCTTCTGCACCAGCCGGGGGCTCTACCTGTTCGATGAAAGCCAGGGCCGGTTCCGGCCGGACCCGGACTTCCAGCGGCTGGCCGCCGGGAAGCCCTGGGCCCTCGAGACCGTGGCGAAGGATGCCCGGGGCAACCTCTGGATGACGGTCGTGGATGGCAAGCACAGGGAGACCGGGGTCGCCCGGGAACAGTCCGATGGCTCCCTGGGCTGGGACACCCGGCCCCTGCGCGGCCAGATGGAGGCCGCCGCCATCCATGAGGATGAGGACGGCATCCTGTGGTTCGGCGGCGATGCGGGCCTGTTCCGCTACGACCGGCGGCGGACGGAGGCTCCCGCCCAGGCTTTCAAGCCCCTGATCCGCAGAGTCGCCGCCCGGGGGGACTCGGGCATCTTCGGGGGACAGGGCCAGCCAGGCGCGCCCGCCCTGCCCTACAAGGACAACGCCCTGCGCTTCGAGTTCGCCTCGCCCTACTTCCCCGGCCTGGACGCGATCCGCTTCCAGGTGCTCCTGGAGGGTGTGGACGCGGACTGGTCGCCCTGGAGCTCGGAGGCCTACCGGGACTATACGAGCCTGAGGGAAGGCAGCTACCGCTTCCGGGTGCGGGCCCGGAATGGGGTCGGCACGGCCAGCGAGGAGGACACCTTCAGCTTCCGGATCCTGCCGCCGTGGTATCGCACCTGGTGGGCGTACGCCGCCTACCTGCTGGGTGGCGGGCTGAGCCTGGCCGCCCTGGTCCGCTGGAAGCTGAGGGCCCTGGAACTGGAAAAGAAGCACCTGGATGACAAGGTGGCCGAACGCACCGAGGCGCTGGCCCAGAAGACCGAGACCATGATGTGCCTGGCGGACCTGGCCGCGGACCTCCAGCAGGCCGGCACCCTGGCCCAGTTCAGCCGGGCGGCCCTCGGCCAGATGGCCCGTCGCCTGGGCCTCCTCGTCGGCGCCTTCTACGCCTGGGATGAGGACCAGAGCCTGCTGATCCCGGCGGGGGGCCATGGTGTGCTGACCGAGGCGCTCCCGGCCCTCGCCCTCGGGCAGGGGCTCGCCGGCCAGTGCGCCAAGGACCGGGTTCCCATCCTGATGGCCGAACCGGAAGCCTCGGGCCTCCACTTCGCCTGGGGCCTGGGCGAACTGGAGCCAAGGTATCTCATCCTGCAGCCGATCCTCCAGGGAGGTCGCCTTCTGGGCGTCATCGCCCTGGGCTTCCTGCGCAAGCCCGACCCCCGGGAACGGGCCCTCCTGGAGGCCATGCTCCCCATGGTGGCCATGAGCCTGGAGATCCTCAACCGCAACCTCGCCACCCTGCGCCTGGCCGAGGAACTCCAGGGACAGCGGGAGCATCTGCTGGAGACCGAAGCCTGGTACCGCAGCATCCTGGAATCCGCCCCGGACGGCATGCTGGTGGCCGATGACCAGGGCCGGATCCTGCTCACCAATCCGAAGTTCGACACCATGTTCGGCTACGGTCCCGGGGTCCTCTGCGGCCAGAGCCTGGAAATCCTCGTGCCCGAGGCCGTGCGCGCCGGTCACCCTGACCTGCGGGCCGGCTACCTCCAGGGCGGCGCATCCCGCCCCATGGGCGCCCTGGACCTGGGCCTGGCCGGCCTTCGCAGGGATGGCACCGAATTCAAGGTGGACCTGGCGCTGGCCATGCTGCCGGCCAGGGGGAGCCAGGGGCCTTGCGTCTGCGTCACCGCCCGTGCCCGTAATTCCTGACAGCCCCAAGGAGGCTGCTGGCGCGGCTCGAGCGCCTCAGGACTTCCCGTCCAGCTGCTCGATCGTCGCGGTGGAGGCCGCCTCGGTCTTCCGCAGCCTGCGCGCCGTGGCCTCGGCCTGGCGCAGGACCCTCAGCACGTTCTCCCCGGCCAGCTTGCGCAGATCCCGGTCGGACCAGCCGCGGCGGACCAGCTCGGCGAAGAGGGCCGGGTAGCAGGACACGTCCTCGAGCCCCGTGATGGCGCCGATCCCGCCGTCGAAATCGGAGCCGATCCCCACGTGGTCCGGGCCGGCCACCTGCCGCACATGGTCGAGATGGTCGGCGACCTGGCCCAGCGTGGCCTCAGGCGCGGGATGGGCCTTGCGGTAGTCCTCGGTGATCCGCTCCTCCTCCTTGGGATCCGTGACGTTCTTCAGGAGGCCGTAGTACAGCGGCGTGGACCAGTCGGCATAGGCCTGGGACACGAAGGCCGTCACGAAGGGCACCATCACGACCCCGCCGTTGGCGGCCACCTTGGCCAGGATGTCGTCGGGCACGTTGCGGGGGTGGCGGGTGACGCCGTAGGCCCCCGAATGGCTGAAGATGACCGGGGACCGGGTGACCGCCAGGGCGTCCCGCATGACATCGGGGCTCACGTGGCTGAGGTCCACCAGCATGCCCAGCCGGTTCATCTCCCGCACCACCTCCCTGCCGAAGGGGGTCAGGCCATGGTGCCTGGGTTCGCCCGTGGCGGCGTCGGCCCAGGCCAGGGTGACGTTGTGGGTGAGCGTCAGGTAGCGCACGCCGAGAGCGTAGTAGGCCCGCAGGGCGCCCAGGCTGTTCTCGAGGGCATGGCCGCCCTCCATGCCCAGGAGCGAGGCGATCCGGCCCTGGCGGTGGGCCCGAACGATATCCCCGGCGCTCCCGGCGAAGGCCAGGCTGCCCGGATAGCGCAGGATCATGCGCCGGGCCAGGTCGATCTGCTCGAGCTGGGTCCGGGCCATGCCCGGCGCCGCCCCCGCCTCGCCGGGGATGTAGACCGACCAGAACTGCGCGCCCACGCCCCCTGCCCGCAGGCGCGGCAGGTCCGTCTGCCCCGCGGTGGGCCGGTCCAGGTCGTAGCGCGCGAGGTCCGACCCGGCCTTCTCCCGGAGCAGCCAGGGCAGGTCGTTGTGACCGTCCACGAGGATCGTCCTCTTCAGGAGGGCACGCGCATGCGCCAGGGCCGGAGCTTCGGGCGCACCCGCGGCCAGCGCCAGGACGGAACAACCTAGCATGACGCTGAGGAGCATTCCCTGCATTGAGCCTCCCACGGGGGAGCCACCGGCCCGCCCTGGACCCAGCCTACCTCATTCGGCAACCTGAGGCGCATGAGGGTTGGCGGGTTCAGGGGACCCGGAAGCCGGAAGTCTCCGTGGGGGAGTTCGTCCTCTCAGGGTGCCGCCTCACTTCGGAGGAGCGGTCGGCTCCACCTGCACCTTCTGCCCCTCTTCCAGGGAGTCCGCGGGATTGACGATGATGCGGTCGGCCGGGGAGAGGCCGCCCAGGATCTCCAGGGTGGCGCCGTAGTCCCGCCCGATGGTGATGGGGCGCAGGGCCACCTTGCCGTCGTGTCCCACCACGGCCACGCGGGAGCCTTCGGCGCGGAACAGCAGGGTGTTCACGGGGATCGTGACCTTGCTCACCCCGGAACCCACTGCGAAATGAACCTGGCCGAAGGACCCGGGCAGCAGCTTGCCGTCCTTGTTGGGCAGGTCCACCTCGGAGAGGAGCGTGCGCGTGGCAGGATCGATGGCCTCGGCGGTGCGCGCCACCACTCCGGTGAAGACCACGCCGGGGAACTCCTGCAGGAGGACGGAGGTGCGGGCGCCGACCTTGATGAAGGAGGCATAGGCTTGCGGCACGCTGGTGTAGACCCGCAGGGTGTCCACCTTGGCCAGATCGAAGAGCTCCTTGCCGGCCTCCCCGGCGCCGGCGTTGATGAGGGCGCCGGGATCCACGTTGCGGCGGGTGATGACGCCCGCGAAAGGCGCGTAGACCTTCTTGAAGCCCTCCAGCTGCTCCAGGCGGCGGACGTTGGCGTCGGCGGCGGCGAAGTTCGCCTGGGCCTGCTGGTAGCCGCTTGTCTGCTGGTCTGCTTCCTGGGTCGAGACGGAATGGGTCTTCAGCAGGCCCGTCCAGCGGTCGGCGCTGATCCTGGCCAGGTTCAGCTGGGCGGTGGTCTGTTGCCGGGCCGCCCGGGCCTGGAGGAGCTCCTGGTCCACCTCGGGGGTGTCGATCTCCGCGAGGAGGGCGCCCTTGGCCACGGGGCTGCCGATGTCCTGGTGCCAGCGAAGCAGGTAGCCTGACGTGCGCGCGTAGATGGGCGCCTCCTCGAAGGCCTGGAGCGAGCCCGGCAGCACCAGCTCCTCGTCGGCGTTTCCTTGCGTCGGTCTGACCACGGCGACGGTGGGCACCGCGTCCCGCTCCGTATCCCGGGCCAGGGTCCGGGCGTGGGCCACCTGGGACGCCAGGGTGATCCCTCCGGCGACCAGGAGCACCAGCAGAAAGCCGCCCACCAGGGCCAGGGCCTTGCGCGGCGGCGCTGGAGGCAATTCCGGAGGGGGCTCGATGCCCTGCAGGTGGTCGGCCGCATGGCGCTGGATCAGCTTGATCTCTCGATCACGCTGCATCTGCGGGCTCAAGCCGGGGGAGGCGGACTCCCAGGCTTCCGGCTCCAGGGGCAAAGGGTTCTCGTCAGACATGGTCGACCTCGATCCGTTCAAGTTTTGCCCGCTTCGCTTCCCGCCGGCCGTGGAAGATGGTGAAGACGCACGGCACGAAGAACAGCGTGGCCACCGTGGCGAACAGCAGCCCGCCGATCACGGCCCGGCCCAGGGGCGCGTTCTGCTCGCCCCCTTCGCCCAGGCCCATCGCCATGGGCACCATGCCGATGATCATGGCCAGGGCCGTCATCAGCACCGGGCGCATGCGGGTGTACCCCGCGGCCACGGCGGCCTTCATGGCCGGCAGGCCCTCGTCCATCTGCTCCCGGGCGAAGCTGACCATGAGGATGGAATTGGCGGTGGCCACCCCCATGCACATGACCGAGCCCGTGAGCGAAGGCACGCTCAGGGTCGTGCGCGTGAGCAGCAGGAACCAGCAGATGCCCGCCAGGGCTCCAGGCAGGGCCGTGATGATGATGAAGGGGTCCAGCCACGACTGGAAATTCACGACGATGAGCAGGTAGACCAGGACGATGGCGCCGATGAGCCCCACGCCCAGGCCGAGGAAGGACGAGCGCATGGTGGCCGCCTGGCCCCGCACGGCGATGGTCGTGCCCCGGGGCAGGTGGCCGGCGAAGGACTTGACGATGCGGTCGGTCTCCGCGGCCACCGAGCCCAGGTCGCGGTCCTGGGTGCTGGCGTAGACATCGATGACGGGGGCCACGTTCCAGTGGCTCACCGTGGCGGCGCGGGCCGCCGGGGTCACCTGCACCAGGTTGCCCAGGAGCTGGGGGCCCTGGGGTGCGGTGACGGGGATCGTCATCAGGTCCTGCATGCGGGTCATGCGGTACTGGGGCGCCTGCACGGCAACCTGGTAGGTGACCTGGTTCCTGGGATTGAGCCAGAAGTTGGGCGCGGTCTGGAAGCTCCCGCTCAGGGAGACCAGGACGCTCTGGGCCACGTTCTGGGCCGTCAGGCCCACCTGGGTGACCCGGGTGCGGTCGATGTCCAGGTGGAGGGTGGGCATGGAGAGCTGCTGCTGCACGTGGACGTCGGCGGTGCCGGGCACGTGGCGCATGCGGTTGGCGATCTGCTGTCCGATCGCGTAGTTGCTCTTCATATCCGGGCCCATGATCTGGACATCCAGGGGCGCGGGCAGGCCGAAGTTCAGGATCTGGGTGACGATGTCGGCGGGCTGGAAGAAGAACTCCACCCCCGGAAAGCGCCGGGGCAGCACCTGCCGCAGGTGCCGGGTGAGGTCGGCGGTGGGCGTGTGGTGTCCGGGATCCAGGGCGATGAGGATCTCCGCGTCGGCGGTGCCGATGGTGCCGTTGGAGCTGTAGGACTGGTTGATGCCCGAATTGGGCAGGCCGATGTTGTCCAGGATGGTCTCCAATTGAGCTTTCGGGATCTCCTCCCGCAGCACGTTCTCCACCTGGTCGCAAAGGCGTGCCGTCTCCTCCACCCGCAGGCCCGGGCGGGCCCTCACGTGCATCCTCAGCTGGCCGGCGTCCACCTGGGGGAAGAAGTCCTGGCCCAGGAAGAAGAACAGCCCCAGGGACAGGATGCAGAAGGCGAGGAAGCCCTGCACGAACAACGTCCGGTGCTCCAGGGTGGTCTCCAGCAGCTGCTCGTAGCTCCGACGGAAGACCTCGAACTTCTCCTCGAAGCCGCGCTGGAAGCGGCCGAGAGTGGACCTGGGCGTCTCGGCCCGGTGCTCGTGGCCCCGCATGATGTACATCACCAGGGTGGGGATGAGGGTGCGGGACAGGAAGTAGCTGGCCAGCATCGCGAAGCTCACCGCCTCCGCCAGGGGCACGAAGAGGAACTTGGCCACCCCCGTGAGGAAGAACATGGGCACGAAGACGATGCAGATGCAGAGCGTGGACACGAAGGCCGGCACCGCGATCTGCTGGGCGCCGTCCAGGATGGCCTGCTTCATCTCCTTGCCCATGGCCAGGTTGCGCTCGATGTTCTCGATCTCCACCGTGGCGTCGTCCACCAGGATGCCCACCGCCAGGGCGAGTCCCCCCAGGGTCATGATGTTGATGGTCTGCCCGATCATGCCCAGCAGGATGATGGAGACGAAAATGGAAAGCGGGATCGAGATGGCGATGACGATGGTGGGCCGCCAGTCCCCCAGGAAGAGCAGGATCATGAGGGCCGTGAGCACGGCCGCGATGAGCCCCTCGCGCATGACCCCCTCGATGGAGGCCCGCACGAACAGCGACTGGTCGAACAGGGCGGTCACTTTCAGGGCCGGCGGCAGCGCCTGGGCCGCCTGGGCGACGATGTTGCGCACGCCCGCGACGATCTGGAGGGTCGAGGCGTTGCCGTTCTTGTAGATGGACATGAGGGCGCCGCGGTTGCCGTCGGCCCGCACGATGTTGGTCTGGGGCGCGAAGCCGTCCCGGATATGGGCCACGTCCCGCATGAAGAGCGTCGTGCCGCGGGTGGTGCGCACCGGCAGGTCGTTCAGGTCGGCGATGGTCTGGGGGGTCCCGTTCATCTCGACGCTGTATTCCAGCGTGTCCATCTTGATGGTGCCGCTGGGCAGCACCAGGTTCTGGGCGCTCACCGCGTTGACGATGTCCACGGGCTGGAGGCCGTAGGCCTGGAGCCTGGGCAGGTCCAGGTCCACCTGGATCTGGCGCATCTTGCCCCCGTAGGGATAGGGGGTGGCGGCCCCCGGCACCGTCGCCAGGTAGTTGCGCAGGAAGTTCTGCCCCAGGTCGAAGAGCTGCTGCTCGGGCAGGGTCTTGCTGCTCAGGCCCAGCTGGATGATGGGCGTGGTGGAGGCGTTGTACGAGATGATCAGGGGCGGCGTGGTGCCCGGCGGCAGGCTGCGCACGGTGGTCTGGGAGATGGCGGTGATCTGGGCGATGGCCCCCTGCACGTTGGTGCCCGGACGGAAGAACACCTTGATGACGCCCAGGCCGGCCACCGACTGGGACTCCATGTGCTCGATGTCGTTGACGGTGGTGGTGATGCTGCGCTCGGAATTGGAGACGATCCGGTCGCTCATGTCCTGGGGCGACATGCCCGTGTAGAACCAGATCACGGAGACCACCGGGATGTTGATCTCGGGGAAGATGTCCGTGGGCGTGCGCAGCACCGTGGCGCCCATCAGGATGATGATCGAGATGGCCATCACGATGAACGTGTAGGGACGCCTGAGCGCTAGAGCAACAATCCACATCGGCTGGGCCTGTTCCAAAGTACGGATGAAAGAAATGAGAAACCCAGGGTTGTGCGTGGCACCCCGTGAACGTAAAGTTTGGCATTGTTTCTAATTTGAGCAAACCAACCTACAATTCCATTATGTTTTTTTATCGAGGCATTCAGCAACCGGGGAGCGATGACGTGAAACGATGGGTTCCTCTCCTTGGGTTGGTGCTGGCCGGGTGTGCGGTCGGTCCCACGTACCAGCGTCCGAAGGTGGAGGTCGCCGGACAGTTCCGCGAACAAACCAAGGCCGAGGCCGCCTCCTTCGCGGACCAGCCCTGGTGGGAGGTGTTCGGGGACCCCGTGCTCAAGGAGCTCATCGGCCAGGCCCTGGAGCGCAACTACGACGTGCGCGCCGCCGTGGAGCGGGTGGAGGAGTACCGGGCCCGGGCCGGTATCGCCACCAGCGGCTACCTGCCCGCCGTCGCCGTGGGCGGCGGTTTCAACCGGGGCCGCAATTCCGACTTCGTCCCTGGAGGCGGCGCCACCGGCAACGAGGTGTACGCCACCGCCGCCTTCTCCTGGGAACTGGACCTCTGGGGCCGCCTGCGCCGCCTGGACGAAGCCGCCCGCGCCCAGTACCTGGCCTCCCAGGACACCCGCCGGGGAGTCTACCTGGCGACCACCGCCCAGGTGGCCCAGGCCTACTTCGCGCTGCGGGAACTGGATGCCCGCCTGGACCTGGCCACGGCCAACGCCCGGGCCTTCCAGGAGACCGCCGACCTGTTCCAGCGCCGGTATGACGGCGGTCTGGCTTCGGCCCTGGAGACCTCCCGGGCCGAGGCCGCCCTCGGGGACGCCCAGGGTCTCATCCCCGACCTGGAGCGGCAGATCACCGCCCAGGAGAACCTGCTCAGCTTCCTGGTGGGGCGCAACCCCGGGCCCATCGCCCGGGGCGCCGGTCTCGAGCTCCAGACCCTGCCCCCCCGCATCCCCGCCGGGCTGCCCTCCGCCCTGCTGGAGCGCCGCCCCGACCTGCGTCAAGCCGAGCAGGAACTGGTCTCCGCCAACGCCCTGGTGGGCGTGGCCCAGGCCAACTACTTCCCCACCCTCAGCCTCACCGGGCTCCTGGGGGGCGTCTCCCACGAGGTCAACCAGCTCTTCGGGCCTGGCAAGGAATGGTCCCTGGGCCCCTCCCTCAACTTCCCCGTCCTCCAGGGCGCCCGGCTCTCGGACCAGAAGGCCGCCGCGGTGGCCCAGTGGCGGCAGGCCAGGACCCACTACGAGGCCACCGTCGCCGGGGCCTTCCGGGACGTGTCCACCCTCCTCGACGCCAGCCGGAAGCTCGCCGACCTGGAAGCCCTTCGCGCCCGCACCGTCAAGGCCCACCAGGAGGCCGTGGGCCAGGCCAACCTGCGCTACGCCAGCGGCCTGGCCAACTACGCCGAAGTGCTGGAGGCCCAGCAGGAACTCTTCCCCGCCCAGGTCAACCAGGCCCAGGCGCGCCTGGCGAGGCTGGCCAATCGGGTGGAACTCTACAAGGCGCTGGGGGGCGGCTGGAACCTCAAGGACCCCGGCGCCTGGGCGGCGCCCCGGTAAGTGGAAAGGCCGAACCCCTGCGTCAGGTTGTTCCTTCCGCGGCCTCGAGCAGGACCTGGGCTTCCTGGGTCCAGCGCCCGTAACCCGAGGTGAAGAGGGCTCCGCAGACCAGGCAGCCGAGCCCGCCCAGGGCCACCGTGTGCGGCGCCCCCAGGCGATGGGCGAGCACGCCCGCCAGCAGGCCGCCCAGGGGGGCCATGCCCAGGAACATCATGGCGTAGATGGACATCACCCGACCCCGGAAGGCGTTGGGCACCATCATCTGGATGAGGGTGTTGGTGGCGGCCATCTCCACCATGTAGGTGAACCCGGCCAGCAGGAGGAGCGGCAGCGTCAGGTATAGCGACCGGCTGAAGGAGAAGGCGATGAGCGCGCACCCGAAGCCCATGGAGGTGCCCGCGATCCACCGGCCGAGCCCCTGGAAATGGGGGCGGAAGGCCAGCGTCAGGGCCCCGGCCAAGGCGCCGGCCCCGGTGGTTCCCATGAGCAGCCCGAAGGTGCGGGAGCCGCCGTGGTAGACCTCCGCCGCGAAGATCGGCATCAGCACGGAGTAGCAGCTCCCCAGCAGGCTCAGGAGGCCGAGCAGCCCCAGGAGGTTGCGGATGGGCAGGGTCCGGCGGACCATGCGGAACCCCTCCAGCAGCCGCCTGCCCTGCGAGGGGCTGGCGTCACCTCCATCGGCCGCCCTCTCAGCTGCCCTTGCGGGCAGGCGCATGGCCAGCAGCCCGCCGATGACCGCCAGGTAGCTGGCCGCGTTCAGGAAGAAGCACCAGCCTTCGCCCACCGCGGCCACCAGGATCCCGGCCAGGGCCGGGCCGGCGATGCGGGCGCCGGTGACCATGGACGAGTTCAGGGCGATGGCGTTCATGAGATCCGGCCGGGGCACCGCCGCGGCCACGAACACCTGGCGGGCGGGATTGTCGAAGGCGTTGGTGACCCCCAGCAGCAGCCCGGCCAGGAACAGGTGCCACAGGCGCACCTGGTGGCCCAGGGTGAGCAGGGCCAGGGTCAGGGCGAGGCCCATGGCCACGCACTGGGTGGTGAGGAGGAGGCGCCGGATGGCCACCCGGTCCGCCACCAGGCCCCCCACGGGCGCCAGGATGAAGACGGGGATCATGTTGCAGAAGGACATGAGCCCGAGCATGGCGGCCTGGCCGGTGAGGCGGTACACCAGCCAGCTCAGGGCCACCATCTGCATCCAGGTGCCGATGAGGGAGATGGCCTGCCCGGAACAGAACAGCCGGTAGTTGCGGTGGCGCAGGGAGCGGAGGGAGGCCGGAAGGGCGGGCATCCTCCGATGGTACACCGGGAGCGGCGGAGGCCTGCCCCGGTGGCCCGCTGCCCCCTGCCCCCTGCCACTCCATACTGGCCGGACGGCATCTTGCCGGGAGGACAGGAGCATGGAAGAACGCCAGCACCCCGCCGCACGGGACCTGCCCGCCTATCTGGCGCGCACCGGCTACCGGGGACCCCTGGAGCCGACCCTGGCGACCCTGGAGGCCCTGCACGCGGCCCATGCCGCCCGCATCCCCTTCGAGAACCTCGCCATCCAGATGGGCCAGCCCGTCTGCCTGGACCTGGCCGACCTCCAGGCGAAGCTGGTCGCGGGCGGCCGCGGCGGCATCCACCTGCCTGCCGGCACCCGTTTCCGAGCCCTGGATGGCTGATTGTTAAATTCAGTCAATGCCTAGTTGACATGAAATATATATTACACATCATGTAAATAGCACTAAAAATTAAACTTAATATGGCTATTATTTCCATTTTAAGATCCATGAACTGCGACCGCAAAGGACCATGATCAATGTTGCTTCATCATGAAGTAAATGGAAAATACAGTATAGATAACATTCACGACGAGCCCCAGAATAGCAACAATTTCCATAATATTCCTCCGAAAAGGATAAGCATAGGCCAAATCCATCAAGATGCTGTAAAAATTGACCTAAACGTTATCCCACAGGACCGGGACGGGCATGGCCCACAACTTCGGACCAAAGGGAACGACTTCCGACCCCGTGTAAAGCACTACCCCACGCAGGAAACCATCACCCAGGGTTTCGGACAGCTTCTGGAGTCCCCGGAAATCCTTGCCCTGCAAGCTGCCGCTGGCCTTGACCTCAAGCCCCACCACCCCACCATCGGCCCTTTCCAGAACCAGGTCCACTTCATGGCCTTCCTGGGTTCGATAATGGAACAATCTGGCCCGCGTGGTTGACCAGCCGAGGAGTTTGCGGACCTCGCCAACGACAAAGGTTTCCAGAAGCCCTCCCACGAGGTCCGGCGTTCGCAATAGACGATCCACCTGGGCACCCAGAAGGTGGCCCATGAGGCCCGCGTCCCTCAGATACAGCTTGGGTGACTTCACCAGACGCTTGCCGAGGTGACTGCTCCAGGGTTGGACCGTGACGGTGAGGTAGAGTGCCTCGAGCAGGCCGAGGTAGCGCTTCAACGTATTAAGCGGAAGGCCGAGCGTCCGGGAAAGTTCACTGAGGTTGAGCAGGCTGGCAGACCGGATGGCCAGAAATTCCAGAAGACGCGGAAGAATGGAGATGCCCTCGATCCTGGAAAGCTCCTGCACGTCCCGGTGAAGGAGAGTCTGGACGTAGCTGTCGTACCACTGGCTGCGCCTTCTCCCCGGAAGCCTCTGGCAAGCCTCCGGATAGCCCCCAGCCAGCATGGCCGTGAGCAGGCCTTCCCGAACGAACTCCATGTGCCGGAGCTCAGGAGGTGCCTCTCCGAAAAGACCGTCGATCAGGTTTCCGGTGCGTGCCAGGAGTTCCCCCTGCGAGAGGCCTTCCAGCGTAATGAGCTCCATTCGGCCAGCCAGGGATTCGGAGAGGCGGGGCAGAACCAGCACATTCGCCGAACCGGTCAACAGGAACCGTCCCGGCCGCCGGTCGTTATCCACCGCGTTCTTGAGGACCGGGAAAAGCTGGGGCACCTGCTGGATTTCATCGAAGACCGTCAGCCCCTGGGCCTGCTCGATGAAACCACCGGGGTCCATTTCCGCAGCCCGCCGCACGGCCGGAACATCTAGTGTAGGCCCATCGAATCAGCGGAACCATCCCAGCCCACCACATCGAAACCGAAGATTTGCATCGGGCCCAGACAGGTCCTGTCATCCCGGTATCTTCAGCCATAAACATTGAAGCACAGACGGGGTGCCCTGGCGGGCACCCCGAGGGCTGAAAATAGGCTGGC
>Ga0316217_10003054_pt1 | contig 19503 bp, 14 predicted proteins | sample 1anoAmetaG_FD_203633 | JGI IMG/M metagenome (GOLD analysis project Ga0316217, IMG submission 203633) | Freshwater microbial communities from Trout Bog Lake, Wisconsin, USA - 1anoA | ecosystem: Environmental > Aquatic > Freshwater > Lake > Hypolimnion/Profundal zone | place: USA: Wisconsin...
CATGTCCTCGATGGTCTTCTTGAGGCGTGGATCTTTGGAGATGGCGTCCTGCCAGATTTGATAAGCAAACGACACGAGATCAACTTCGGAGTCTTCCTCACCGTCAAGTAGGCCGGACTTTTCGTGATAGAGATCGGTGACGGCCTTGTTGTGCCGGTCGTCATCGAAGAAGGATTCATCGGTGCCGACAACTTCGGAGTTGGCGTGGAGGCGGGCGCGCACCTTTGCGCGAAGGCGAATGATCGTTTCGATTCCGTCTGCGGGCAGGAAGCTGTAGCAGAGGATCTTGTCGGATTTCTGGCCGATACGGTCAACGCGGCCTGCACGCTGGATGAGCCGAATGATCGTCCACGGCAAATCAAAATTGACGATGATGAAGCCGTCCTGGAGGTTCTGTCCTTCGCTGAGGACATCAGTGGCAACCAAGACTCTCAACTCTTGATCGGGTGCAATCGTCTTCTTGTTGCTTTGTGGGCTGAATCGATAGGCAAGGTCGGTGACGTTTTCCGAGTCACCTGTCGCCGCTGCGGTTCTCTTGATGCCAGCGAGCGTAAGCTGATGGTTCAAATAATTGACCGTATCGCTGAACTGGCTGAAGACAAGAATCTTCTCTGTCTTGTGCTTCTGAGTTACCAACTTGATGAGAGCTTGAAGTTTGGAATCTCTTTGTGGATTCCAAACGGCGCAACGATCAAAGATCTGCATCAGGGACTTCGAGTCCGCGAGAAGGCCACTTTGGAGCTGGGGCTTGAAAAAGCCCGGACGAATCCATTGGAACCGTGACCGGTAGCTGTTTACATACTGCGCGTAAACTTCGGCGGCGCGAGCGCGAAACGCACTAACGGTGCGCAAGTGGCCGTTCTCTTGTTTGAGCTCATCCAATAATTCCTGTGTCATCGTATCGGAATCGGATGAGGAAGTGTCTAGCAGGCCAGTGTCCTGAGTGCCAATGGGAATCTCCAACCCATTTTCAAGAGCGTGGAGGAAGATGAAGTTGCGGAGGATGTGCCTCTCTACAGAGAGCAAGAAGCTGTGACCGCTACTCTCAAGCCGTTTGAAGAGGTTGCTCCGGCAGAATCCCATGAGCCTTGTACCAGCAGCGGAGAGGTTTGCCAGAATGTCTTCGTCCGCTCTTGAGGCAACGATGGATGGCTTCTCCAGCAAGAAATTGCCCAAGCCGTACCTGGGCAGATTCAGGCCGTTGACGATATCGACGACTGGAGAGGAGTAGAGCCGGGCATATTCGTCCCTCGGATCGTTCTCATCCACTACGAAGGGAAGCTTCTTGGGAAGGCGGTCAGGGAAGTACGACCGAGTTCCATCTTTGAACTCAAGATATTTCCGCCCGTTGTCCAGGTCAGTCTTGGCATAGTTCGCTTTGATGAAACCGCGTGTTCTGCGAACCATGTAAAGGCGCATCAGGTCACGCCAATCGTCCGGGTACTCGCTCTTTTCAAATGCGGCCAGAGTATTTGCTCCGCATTGGAACTTGCCCCTGAACTGTGCGCGGTCAACCACCTGAAACAACCGCTCTGGACCTATTCCAAGCTCCTTGTCGGGCGGCACGAAGAGCCGCAGTTGGCTGGCCAGATCAAGGTAGTCCTTGTTGTACGGTGTCGCTGATAGCAATATGCATTTGCTGTCGTTCTTCTGGATGTATTCAAGGATTGCCTTGTACGTCTTTCCCTCACGATTGCGCAGATTGTGGCTCTCGTCGAGAATGATGAGCCGATACCGGCGAAGATCGGGAAGCTGCTGCAACACCTTGGAATACGACATGACCTTACAGGACGGGAGGCGATAGGTGTGGCAGTAGTCCTCCCACATCTTGACGAGGTTCAACGGGCAGAGAACAAGCGTTTCGAGCATCAGCTCGTCTGCCAAGACTCTAGCAAGAGCCGTCGCCATCAAGGTCTTGCCGAGACCCACTACGTCAGCGAGCAAAACCCCGCCGCGCTTTTGGACGTGATGAGCCGCGATCTTGACAGCCTTTTCCTGGAACTCGAAAAGCTGGTCTTGAAAGTCCTTGGGTATACCATAGCGAACGATACCCTCCCTAGCCTCTTGTGAGAGGTGATAGGCCATCTTGACGTAGATATGGTGCGGCGGAATTGGCTCAGGACGCGCCCAACTCTGATCAATAATGTCTGCAATCTCGTTGGAGATATCAAGACACCATCTGTCAATCCATCTATCGTTAAACCATTTGGCCAGCTTTTCGCAGGCATCGTGGTCTGTTACATCCACGTTCAACTCGCCCTGCTTCGACAGGCCGGCAAAGGTCAGATTGCTGCTACCGAGGAAACCGTTAACCGGACTGACCGGGTCATGGCGAAACAAGAGGTAAAGCTTCGCGTGTAAAGGGTGGCGGAGATGAAGTTTGACAACCACCCTCTTGGCGCGAATCTGCGCGGCAAGTCTCCGGAGTCCGGCTTCGTCAGCATCCGTGGGAGCACCTAGAGTAAGCTGAATCCTGAACTGCTCAGCGAGGGCTTTCTTCAGGCGTATCGCAGTCTGGTTGTCGAGTTCGGCATCTTGCTTAATGATGCCGTATGCTCCAGCAATCTCCCGCTGAGGGAGGGTCTGCATGCCGACCAAAAGGCGGCAGCACTCATCATCACCACCGGCCCACTTTTCGATCTGTTCGTCGAGTTGTCTCCATCCCCTCAGGTTGAAGTACCCTACGCAGAAATCGGACCTGTGGGATACCGACAGCGTAGTCTTTAGCGCCGGTAACAACTGGTGATCGATGTTGTCGAATATTCGTGGCATCGTGCAACATCCATTCTTGAACGGTCTGGTGCAGTAGTTCGCTATCGAGTGGCTTTCGATTCAATGCTCCGAATCGACGGCCTCGCGGTCGAGGCTTGCTCAGGTCGACTTTGAGCCCTCTCTTCAATATCCTGAAAGAGATCTGCCAGGGAGATTCCTAAGGTCATTGCCACCTTAAGAATGTTGTGGAAGCTCAGGTTGCTTTCTCCGCGCTCCATCGTTCCCATGAAAGTTCGGTGGACGCCGCATTTGTCGGCAAACCCTTCCTGCGAAAAGCCTTGCGCCGTTCTTAGCTCTCTGATTCTCTGGCCCAAAGCCTTCAAGAACAGCTTCAGTTGATCTTCTTTCATGCCCGAAAGTTTGTCCTAGTAGCCCAGTTTACGTCTACAGTATTTGCATTGGCATTAAATACATAGTATGCTGTTCCCACGTTACCGATTACCCGGTATCGAAAGGAGGCGTCAGATGAAGAGCTTGAATGGCTTGGAAGGTGGCGGCGGTGGTGGCGGCGGCTAATCCACTTCATCCCTCGGAAGATCTATTTGGAGACCCAAGCGCCCGCGCCGGTCTCACAATTCTCAATGGAATTCTCACTTGAAACACTCGTTGCTCTGGCAACGATCATTGGCACTGTCGCCAGTATTTTGGCGTTCGTTCAGGTTGGAGCCTGGCTTGTACTGACTTGTCTTGTGTTTGTCGGGCTCGCTATCTTTGCAGGCTGGTATGCGCGTAGACAGCGAGGCAGGGTCAAGGCCTCGTCAATCGAAATCGAAGGCTACAGCATCGACTCGCTGAATATGGCCAACATCAAGCGACGAACCAATCGCACCCTTGTAATCCAGGAAGCGCTTCACACAGCACGAATCGAGGGCAACAACCTCGAAATCTTCTGGGAATACGCCGGATACTGCCGGGCATCTTGCGAAAGCGCCATCGAGTTCAGTGTGGACTCGGACAACAGCACGCCATTTGCAAACATGACCTGTACCGCTTTCGATCTGGTCAGAGACCCTCAGATGGCCCGGCCAATCCGGCCGCTTCACATCGGAAGCGATGGCATCTCCCACAAGCTCGCAGTGCCCTTTCTCGAACCGCTCGGCAAGCACAGCGAATTCCGAGTCGTGCTGCGATGCTCTCTGCCGGGATGTCTGAAATCCGCATTCGGCTACTACAGCGCAACCCTCTCCTTCGCCCACGAGAACGTGCGACGCACAGAAGTTCGCTTGATCTTCATGGATCGCCTACCGGAATGGGTCCGCGTATATGATTGCAACGAACGAAACGGCGCGGCACTCCTCAAGTCGTTAACTCCAGTTCGCAAGACGCGAGACGAAGCTGAGTATCTCGACGCCGAAAACTTCCGATCTGCCCAATCGGCACGCGTTTACGCGTTCTGGCGTGACATCGCCTCATGAAGGACTATGCTGCGGCTTGCGGGAGAGTAGGCGAATTTTCATTACAAATCCTCACCTCGGCAATGACGGGGGATCAACGTCAGCGGTAATGAGCAATTGAGCGATATAGAATCTGAAGTATCGAATTCGGCTATTGCGTATCCTGTGACTCTAGCGGCTGATCTTCCTGTGCTCGGTAGACCCACGAATCCGCGAAGTCAGGGCATCGCTAAAGGCTCACAATCATGAAGCAGATTCTTCTTCCGACGATAGAGGATCTTCGTACCGAGCATGTGTTGGTACAAGCATGGAAGAAGACAGCTTCGCACCTACGCCAGCACAGTTGGTATGCCGATACGCTGGAACTGGACTACCAGTCACTTCGCCTCCCCAGCTTTATCAGCGAGCTTCAAGAGCGCTTGCAGGTACCCGACGCTTGGGAATCTACCCCACTCGAAATTGTACCCGCTCCCAAGAGCCAAGCGTGGCAGCTCGGCAATGGAATATGGAAGCCGAAGGGCAGCGCGCACAATAAGATTCGTCCCCTGGCCCACGTATCTTTGCCTGATCAGGTTGTGGCCACGGCCATGCTTCTCTGTCTAGCTGACCGAGTGGAGCGGAGCATGGGCGATCCGCTACTCTCCGTTGATCAGAACAGAAACCGCAATGAGGTGCTTGCTTACGGTCACCGGCTTTTGTGCGATTCCGTGGAAGGGGATCTGCGCCACCGCTGGGGTAGCAGTAAACTCTATCGCCTATTTTTCCGCGATTATCAGACATTTCTGCGCCGCCCCGAAGTGGTAATGGAACAGCTCAAGTCCGATTCGAATGGGTGGGAGGTCGCACTTGTTCAGACTGATCTGTCGAAGTTCTACGACCGAGTTCGCCCGGCACTGCTTCATCAGAAGGTACGACAGTTTGCGGTGTCTGACGATCCCAGATTCTTTGAATTGTTTCAAAAGATCTTTTCCTGGAACTGGAAAGACAAGAAACGAGCTCAAGATTACAGCTATCGAAATGGTATTGAAGGATTCGAGTCCGTGGCGCTGCCTCAAGGTCTGGTCGCATCGGGATTCTTTGCGAATGTTGCCATTAACGGTGTTGACCTAGCCATTCGTGAATATTTTGATCGCCCGATTGATGCGCAAGGGAATTTCATTCTAAAGGATGCGTGCTACTACGTTGATGATTTCCGCCTTGTCCTGCTAACGAAACCAGGGGCGCGTGAGTTGGACATCGAAAGCGCAGTTGTTGACTGGTTACAGGGGCTCTTGAATCAGCACGCCGGCGGCCTCGTGGTCGAACGATTCAAGACCAAGGCCACGGTGGCAAACCGCCAAGATCGCTTTCTGGTTCAGCAATCGAAGGCGGCTAAACGCATTCAGCGCGATGTTTCCGGCGTATTCGACATGTTGCATGGTTCAGAACTCATCGGCGCAATCGAAGGTTTCTTTCACACACAGAAGCGCTATTCATCTCAGGCGGGCGACGATGCCAATACTTCCACAGGTTTGATAGTAGGAATCTCCGACATGCGAGACGACACCGCCGCTCGTTTTGCTGCCGGAAAGTATCGGCGCACTTTTCGCTCATTGCGCCCACTTCTGCAGAATGAAGAGCCCCTACCGAATTTCGCTGCCGACATGGGAGCCTCCATTGAAATGCCTGAGGAGTCCGCCTCTCGGTTGATCCTCTCCAAGCAGCAATTGGATGAGCGCGGGCAGCTCTTTTCGGCAACGTTGATCGAAGAATGGGTGTGCGATCCCGGCAATGTGCGCTTATTACGAATCGCCCTTGATCTTTATCCAGATGCTCGATTCCTAGACAAGATTCTCAAGCTGCTCGAGCCGGGCTGGAAGGATGGGGGCTCACGCGGCGCAAATCGCGAAGTTCGTCTCTATTGCCTAGCGGAACTATTTCGCGCCGGTGCGACCGAAACCGGCATGGTGACCGACCTGGAGTGCCTGCCCGACGAATTAGACGTTCGAGCGTATCACGATCGGTTGGTGAAGGAAGCCACCGACGTTCTTCTCGGAAGCATCGCTTCCCCCTCAGCGAAGAAGCGCTTTCCTTGGTATCTCCTTCGCAAGTCTTCTTGTATCTCGCAGCACAGAACCACATCCCAGAGCAAATCATTTCACCGTCTCAGCCAAAGCATCGTGAACTTGCTCGCCATCAGCGTTTCGCCAGGTTTATGGCTGACCAGATTCCCACTTCGCTGCAGGAGCGAGCAATCTACCTAATTCTCGCTTACACAGCCTTTGGTCATGAAGACACTCTTCAGAGGGTAGCCTTCGGTCGCGTGTCGTCGGAGTTTTTGCGGACGGTTTGCGAGATTTCTCCTGAGACTGCGCGTGCACTTTGGGGGGAGATGAGGGAACGCGCTTCCTCTGGTCAGCGACAAATGGCTCGGTCATTAGGTCTTGAGCCGGCAAGTACTGGCACAGTGTCTCAATCGTTGGCTGACCTCGTCGTTCGCGAATACAACCCGTTTTGGCAAGAGGATAATCTTCTAAGGCTCGCGCTCGGCCTACTTGAACATTTGCCGGAGGTATGGCCAGACGTACTCAGCCCGTGGCAAGTGCAATGCGAAGTCTCCGGCTTCGACGACTCGACATTTGGAAGGCTTAAAAATGCGTCAATTGCAATCAGTAGCAATATGCCACGGGCCAGCCATTTGTTCTCGCTTCCTTCCTGGTGCGAATCCCTAGAGGAGAAACATCGCTTCCAATTGGGTATGTTGTTGCGCTTCGCGCTCCGAGGTTCGGTTGACTTCTTCAGCAGCATCCCGAAGCCGGGCGCGACTGTCTTCGCTCGTTACCATCTGCCAGTTTCACATTGGGAAAAGCAGCGTTCCGCCACGTTTCAGGGGCGTACTGCTTTCGGGCCACCCTGGATTCCAATATCTTCCTGGGTGGAAGATTTTCTTTTCGATTTGCTCCGCTGGCCTGGATCAGGTACTTTGTCGCGAATTCGCAGTTTGACCGAGTGGGTGGAGCTTTTGAAACAGAGAATCGATCAGCTCACCCTGTTACACGGGCCAGCTGCGCAGTTGAGCTTTTTGGAACAGACCGCGACGTGGCCGGACAGGCCGCCGAATGAATGGCACCGACCCTTACGGGTTGGCATTGTCCAATCGATCATTCCCAACATGGAGGATTATGGGCAGCATTTGAACGATCCCGAGTTACTGGCCGATCCCCTTTTTCGAAGATCCCAGAGGCGGCATTTGGCTTCTGTAATGGAAGCAGTAACTCAGATGCTTCGATTGAGAGAGACACACCAGTCGCAGGCGCGGTCAGACGGCCGAATGATTGATCTACTGGTCTTCCCAGAATTGGCGGTCCATCCCCTCGATATAGACACATTCATTTTGCCTTTTATTCGAACGCACAAGTGCACAGTACTTTTCGGGCAGGTGTACCACCAAGCGCGTTCCTCGCCCGGTGCCCCCCTGATCAATAGCTGTCTTTGGATGATTCCGGAATGGAGCGCCAAGGCTGGTTTCCAGGTAAAGCGCGTGGAACAGGGAAAGGCTAATCTGACGCCATCGGAGTTAGATTTCACACCAAAGCCAGCATCATTTCGACCAGCTCAGTGGATTATCGAATATCAGTGGAGCAGCAGACCCCAAGACCGGCCATTGAGGTTGAGTGCCTCCGTCTGTTACGACGCAACCGATTTAGCACTTGCCTCAGACCTCAGATCAAGGAGTGATGTCTATATCGTTTGCGCTCTGAATCGGGATGTCGGGACTTTTGACCGCATGTCCGAAGGGCTTCACTACCATATGTATCAGGGCGTAATCGTTGTAAATAACGGTCAATTCGGTGGGAGCAGCTTTTACATGCCTTTCCGCGAGTTGCATCATCGGCAAGTTTTCCATCTCCACGGACAACCGCAGGCCAGTATTGCGTTCGCGGAAATCGCGCCGGATAAAATGATCAATCGGCCAAGCGAATCCACCGCCGATCCCACAGGACGCTGGAAAACACCGCCAGCGAATTGGGGGTTGATTTAGTTTGCTACAAATTAGTTTCGGCAAACGCCCTTCCTGTCACCAATTCCCGAAACAGCGCCCTTCGGGCTGAGCGCAGTCCATCCGTACTGCATTTGCAGTATACTGTTACTGCAATGATTTCCCTTCGTTCAGAGTTGCGGCGGAAGGTATTGACGTTCTTCCACATGAATCGGGAGGCGCGGGTTTACGTGCGTCAATTGGCTGTCGAACTCGATGCCGACTCGACGAACCTCTCACGGGAGCTGGGCCGGCTGGCACGTGAGGGATTCCTACGGGCAGAGCAGGAGGGCCGACAGCTCTACTACTGTGTCAATCGCACCTATCCCTACCTGAAGCCGGTCTTTGCCCTTCTCCAGGGCTCCGTGGGCATCGAACCGGCCCTGAAACGGGCGCTCCAACCGGTTACCGGCATCGAATCGGCATGGATCTACGGCTCCTTTGCCAAGGGGGAGGCGGACGCGGCCAGCGACATTGACCTGCTGATCGTGGGCCAACCCGACCAAGCACTGCTGTCTCAGGAGGTGCGGAAGACGGAGAAGCTTCTACACCGGGAGGTCAGCTACACTGTTTTCACTCCTCAGGAACTCAAACGGCGACTCGCCAAAAGCGACGCCTTTGTCACCGACATTTGGAACGGAAAGCGCATTGGGTTGATACAGAATGGCAACGACGAAGAAGCAGAAGATCGATCCCCGGCAGGTTAAGCAATTCCTGGCTGACGCGGAAAAGAAGGCTGTCGCGGCCCGGAAGAACCTTGAGATTGACGAGGAGACTGCCTACCAGACGGCCTATCAGGCTGTCCTGAAGGCCTCTCTGGCGCTGATGCTGAGCCATGGGCAGCGTCCTCGGGTCCAGCTTGGCCACCATGTCGCAATTCTTGAATTCGCCCAAAAGCACCTGGGCCCGGCGCTGGGACCCACCTTTGACCTTTTCGACCGGATGCGCCGCAAGCGCAACGACTCCTTTTACGACATCGCGATTATCAGCGAGGTCGAAGCGGGGGAGGCGGTGAATGCGGTAGACGGATATCTGAAAGTCATAGCCACTGACATTCAGAAGAGGATTCCGTAAGTAGATGATTGTCCAGAGCAACTTAGGATTCTACTCCTCGGACTGTGATCGCGTTGTAAGCCGCTCGTACCCTCGTGATTACACGCTCATTGGAGGTTGCATATTTCAGACTACGGTCTATTGCTTTGCCGGATATCACCTTCATATCTGAGCTACCCAACATTCTCGGTGCACAAAGACGGAGAGCGGTTCCAAAGCCTCGCAGAAGAAGAAAAGCAATGAAAGGAATGGGCGGTCATGGAAGAGCCAAAATCGTTAGACAGTCTCTTCAAAGAGAAGATATTCCGAATTCCCGACTATCAGCGCGGTTATGCATGGAAGGCTGATGAGCAGTGTAAGGACTTCTGGGAGGACCTTGTAAATCTCTCCGAGGGGCGCTCACACTACACCGGCGTCTTGACCCTCAAGTTGATTCCTTCCGCTGAGATTCCCGAAAATACAAATGAGTATTGGCTGGTGGACGACCATTCGTACAAGGTTTACCACATTGTTGACGGCCAGCAGCGCCTTACCACCTTTGTCATCTTCCTCCAGGCATTCGTGGATCTGTGCCGGTCTCTGCCCGAGTTCGCCGGAAAAGCCGCAAATGAAATCTTCATCTCGGAGAGCCTGAATATTGAAAAATTGCAAAACAAGTTTCTATTCAAGACAAAGCCCACTGGCGACCATTTTCGCACCTACAAATTCGGCTATACGGTAGACAATCCGAGCTACGATTACCTGCGTCACAAGATCCTCGGAGAAGGCGGAGCTGGATCAATTCAGGAGACCTTCTACACCCTGAACCTGAGCAACGCCAAGAACTACTTCACGGAGCAACTGCGGGACCTATACCAGCAGGGAGGCCTGACAGCCCTCCAGAACCTCTACAAGAAGCTGACTAAACGATTCCTTTTCAACGAGTACATCATCCGCGATGAATTCGATGTTTTTGTTGCCTTCGAGACCATGAACAACCGCGGCAAGAAGCTCTCGGACCTGGAACTGTTGAAGAATAGGCTCATCTATTTAACCACGCTCTACAGCGATGACGAACTAGATGCAGCCTCACGCCAGAACCTCCGTATGACGATCAATAATGCATGGCGCGAGGTCTACTACCAACTGGGCAGGAACAAGGACCGTCCGCTGAATGACGATGATTTCTTGCAAGCCCATTGGACGATGTACTTCAAGTATTCGCGCAAGACCGGCAAGGACTACATCCACTTTCTGCTTGACGATCAGTTCACGCCGCAGAAGGTCCACAAGAAAGTTGCGCGGCCTGTGCAGCTTGAAGAAGTGGAGGAACAGAGCAGCAGCCACGATCTGGATGAATTGGAGGACGAAAACGGCGAAGCAGCGGAAGAAGAGGAGATTACGCTTGTTTCTGCAGCTCAACTGCGGCCCACGGAGATTCGCGATTTCGTAAACAGCCTAAGAGAGTCTGCCGTTCACTGGTTCAATACATGGAATCCGATGAATGCCGACGGACTGACGGCCGAAGAGAGGCAATGGATTGATCGCATCAACCGGGTATCTGCTTTACGAGTATGAACTCAGCTTGTTGAGGGCCAGCCGCCAGAAGAAGGTAGATTGGTCCGATCTGTTGAAGACGCCCAAAGACAAGATCTCGATTGAGCACATCTATCCTCAAACCGAGAGTAAAGAGTGGAAAGCCGCCTTCAAGGAGATTCCGAAGAAACTGCGTGAAGCCTACAGCGGAAGTCTCGGTAACCTCTTGCTTCTTTCGATGGCCATCAACTCGGCGCTCCAGAATGATAGCTTTCTGGACAAGAAACACGCTCAGTTCGACGCCGCGAACAAGAAGACTCGCAACGGGTACGAGGACGGCTCACACTCCGAGATTGAAGTGGCAAAGAACCTAGATTGGGGGCCTGACGAAATCCGTGCACGTGGTCTGAAGCTGCTTCGGTTCATGGAAGAGCGCTGGAAGTTCCAGTTTGCAAATGACACCGAACGAGAGAAGTTACTCTTCCTTAATGGAGGAGGATAGATTACTGCGTATCAAGTCGCGCAGCCCCTCGTATTAAAGCCGGCCAGTGAAGCGAGGATATTCTTCAGAGCTACTCTCCCCTTTTGGACTGCCAGCAATATAAAAGGAGCCAGCTTGCGCTGGCTCCGTAGGGTACGGATGGAAACCTCAAGCTGCCACGGCTCTCCTGGCTGGCTTGGGCTTCTGGGCTGGTTGTGTGGACTTTGCCTTTTCCTTGGCAGCGAACTCCTGCTTGACCTTGGCTGCGACTGCCGAGACATCCACCTTGTAGAACTCGGCGGCCTCGCGGAGCGCCTTGCTGGAGTCACTGGACGATCCCGCGAATTGCAGGACCGCCACTTCGACCAGCAAGCGGCCAACGGTACTCTCGTCGGCCTTGCGCACAAATGCCGCGAGGATACGGATTGGAGCTTCGGTTGAGTCCCTGGACTTCTTGAGGTTATGCCGCTTGAGGAGAATGCCCATATGGGGCTCGTCCAATCGGCTAAGGAGCCGTTCGACGATGAAAGCAAGGTCGCGCTTCATCAGGCGAACCGGCACGGCGTTTGCAATGGCCTCAAGAACTCGAAACCCGGTGACCTGGGCAATGGCTTCTTCCCGCCGCCGCTTCTCCTGCTCGGCCTTGAATGCCCCGTCGTTGGCGGGCTTTGGCTTGCGGGCGTGGTGAATAGGACATTCTGGATTCGCGCAAACGCGCCGGATCTCGCCCTTCTCATTGCCCTCAGTAACGATGGCTTCGGCAACGAATCGGCAAGTCTTGTACTCCGGCCAGTTCTGCTGATCCTTTTTGGTGGGCATCTCTTGCCGGATCTCGACGTACCGATTGCGGGGAACGATGTCGCTTCCCTGTTTCGGAACGCCGAATGCAGTGCTGATTTGGAGGAGCTTGGGTTTGGTGGCCAAGGTCTGGCGCACGTGCGCTTCGATCTTGGCCGCATAGCATCTGGGGTCGGTACAGGAGTCGTGCCGCGCCCCGATGCCGTCAAAGAGCAAGGTGTTGTGCCCGGTACGTTTCGGGCATTCGGTGCAGGCTCCAGCGTCCGGAAGGAGCTGGACATCCTCTCTTGGAAATGGCGCTGAAGCCAGCTCCAAGAGGATGTTGTGCTCGATCCACTGCTGAAGGTGCTTGACCGGGAGCAGGATGGACCTGGCTTTGCTGCCCGCTGTGTACTGCTCCTGATAGCAAGCGTTGAGGGCTTCGAACTGCTGCTCCGGCTGGAGTTTGGCCAGCAAGAGAGCATGTCCGACTCCGATCTCGTCTTTGGCAAAGGCTTCGACGACTTCGGCTGCAAGCTCCGTCAACCGGAGACGGGCAGCGACGTATGCGGGGCTTTTCCCGCACTTGGCGCTGACCTGTTCGATGCTGTATTGCGGCTCTTCGAGTTGCATCAGGGCGGCAAAGCCCTGTGCTTCGTCGAGCGGATGTACGTCGCGCCGTTGCAGGTTTTCAACAATGCTGGCCTCAAGAGCCTGGGCGTTGCTGAGTTCAACGATGCGAACCGGCGCGGTTTCGAGACCGACAATCTGGGCGGCCCGGAGGCGCCTGGCCCCTGCGACAATCTCGAAATGCTGACCGACTGGGCGCACAACCAGGGGCGCGAGGATCCCCTGTGTCCTGATGCTGTCGGCCAGTTCATTGAGTGCCGCTTCATCGAAACTGCGGCGGGGGTTGTTCGCTGATTCTGCGAGGCATTCGAGCGGAAGATCGCGGTACTCCGATGCGGTGATCATACGAGGTTCTCCTTTCGTTGCTGAATGGGTTGAGGGGGGCGGGCACGAACTGTCGTACCCGCTTTAATGGGATCAACTGGCTTTGGCCAGCGCCACGCAGTTGGTTGAGTCTGTTGAGGCCAAAAAGGCCCCGAGTTTCGCAGTCGCTCTGAACTGTGGCACCGGGTCGAGTTCCTTGAACGCGGATGTGAACGCGTTCGAGAGACTCCAGAACGTTCGCGGCGAAAACTCCGGATACTTCGGTTCGAAGTAGTGCTCGTGAACAAGACGGGCTAGGTGTTTTGGCGCTTCAAGGTCGGCTTCGATAAACGCCCGATAGATCACGAGCTTCGCTGCATCGTCCGTGAGCTGGAGGCCCCTCCAAGAGTCCACCTGGCGGCGCATTGGTTCGAAATTGCGCTGAATTCGGTCAATGCCAACGGCCAGCGCATCTTGCAGATTGAAATGTTTCGAATGTTTCGCGAGCACCGGCGTGAAGTCGCCATAGAAGGCCATGTTGTCGCACACGAAGACCCGAAAGCCCACTGTAAGTGCAAGGCGCATGGATTTGTCATTCGCATTGCGGATTCCGAGTGAGAAACGCGCCTCATCAAAGGTCGTTTCCAGGTCAAGAACGCCGAAGAGCTTCATGCCATCGTCAGAGACGGCATATTCGTCTCGAACCACATTGATGTGCCGATAGGAAAGCCCGTCAAGCACGTTGTGAATCAGTTCGGCATGAGAGATTGGCTTGAATGTCTCCGTAGGTTCCGGAGGCAAGATGGTTCCGAGTTGATCGCGCGAAAGCTTCGACGCCCCCGCATGAGCGTACAGTTGCTCCATATGACTTCTCCTTCATTGAATTGGAAATGTGCTGCGAGGACGCGTTCAAACGTCCTGGTCGGTCCTGCTGCTGAACAGCAAGGACCGGCCAGGAGGTTCGTGATGTCGAGGATCAGCGGAGGGGCTTTGTGCGTGACAGGGGCCGCTTGGATAATTCGGACACAGGGCGACGCCTTTTATCATGATCGGCGCAATACCGCGAGTTGCGGTCGCTTATCCAACCGCACCCCTTGTACGCACACATGAACAAGGGACCTTTACGGATTCCGGCTATGCGTTTTTGGATGGGCTTTGTGGCCATGGATGGTGCCAGTGATTTCCTGGAGCGAAGTGGTTCGAAGATTTCCACTACGCAGCTCGTAACCCATTCACTATAGATAACTTGCACAAGAATGCAAGTGCCGCCCTCTTTGGAGGCAGATCAGCATCCGGAACGGGGGCCAACCAAGCAGGCTAATGACTGAAGAGGGGTTCGGAGAGTGCTTTGGGCTGTTCGCAACAGTTGACAGCCGATTTTCTGAACGCTGCACGACTTCCGGGGAGCGCCACCCAATAGGAGCTTGCCGCCTTTGCTGTGAGTCATAGGGAAGCCGTTTGGCCGTGACAACTGGGTCATTGCAGTGAAGGATGACAATTATGTCCTATCATTGTGGCGTGGCTCCAAGTGGAGGAACGGTGGATATGCAATTGATAACCGGAAAGGATGTCGGCATTCTCGACACCCAACAATTTCCAATCGTGATGAATGCACTTCTGGTGGCAGAAGCAGGCCAGAATAGGATTCCCCTCCTCAATCTCACCGTTACATCGCGGACAAATGACCCCGACGGGGGAATCGACGCCAAGATTATTTGGCCGGGCAAAATCGACCACGATGTTCTGGTATCGGGGAACAACGTCCTACAATACAAGACCGGAAAAATCTCAAAGAAGATTTTGGCCAAAGAATTTTCGAAGCCAGACGTTCAGGCTGCTTTGAAAGCAGGTGGCACGTATGTACTATGCGTAGGATTCGACTATACCGATAAGTTGATAGGGCATTACAGAAAAGAATTGGACGCACTTTGCAAAGCGAAGAAATGCGCAACGAAACAGACAAAGATGATCTTCGCAGGGTGGATCGCACGTTGGGTATCCCGCTATCCGGCAGTGGCCGCCCTTCCAGAATTCAGGAGAGGAATTCCGGAGTTTATAACTGTCACCGGTTGGAAAGAAGGCAACGCAAATCTTGCCAACGAGTTTCGGTCCGACGCAAGCCGCACAGAGATCATAAAAGGTATCAGCAACTTTCTTAATTCTGAATCACCGAATTCTGTTATCCGAATTGAAGGTGCCGCCGGTGTTGGAAAGACTCGACTAGCGCTAGAATCTGTTCTGGACCCGCAATTTGCTGCCCGCACGCTCTACGCGCCCAACGCAGACCACACTGACGTGGGGCGGATACTTCAAGGGTTTTACTCCTCGCCGGAGATCCACGCTATATTGGTGATCGACGAATGCGACGCTGCCCGTCAATCTGTTCTCGATAATTTCGCGGAGAATTCAGGAGGGCGAATTAAACTAGTATGCGTCGGGATCGCAGAAAGATTTTATAGCTCTCCACAGGCAACTTTGAACCCCCTTTATCAGCTTAAACCGCTTGAAGGCGAGGATATCTCGGCAATCCTACAGACCACCTTTCCCAATGCGCCGAATGTCTTCATCGAGGTAAGCACGAGGCTTTCTGGAGGCTATGTAAAGCTCGCGATCTTTATAGTCAAATTGCTAGTTGAAAACGGAGTGCAACCAGCAATAGTCCTAGCCAGAGAATTCACTATTCGGACGTTCCTTAAGAAGTTTGTTCCACCAGAGATGTTGTTGAGTTTGCAAGCGCTTTCTGTCCTGGCACGAATTGGATGGGAAGATGACTTACGACAGGAAGCCGAGATTGTTGCGAAGTTCGTTGACATTCCGTTCTCTCAGCTAGAAAGGGAGGCAAAAAAACTTCGTGACCAAGGCGTTGTCGTTCCAAGGGGCCGCTATCTATATGTCTCGCCCGATTTGCTAGCAGTAAATGCTGCGGCGGACCTTTGGGACACAAAAGGCCCAGAGCTTATAAAGCTTGTCGAGAAGTTTCCAGTGCAGGAACCACGAAGGCAACTACTTCGGCGGGTCGCCATGATGGGCGAACATCCAGAAGTTAAGAAGGCAGTCGAGAGGATTCTGAGTCGGAGTGGTCTGTTCCCGAACCTTTCGAAACTCAATGATCCTCTCCTAAGCGAGATATTCCGAATACTGAGTTCCGCCGCACCTGAGGCGGCAACGGAAGTCTTGGTTGAAACAGTCTGTACAGCTCTCCGACCGGAACTACTGGATTTTAAGAACGGGCGCCGCGATGTTATCTGGGCAATTGAGTCGCTGCTGCGGTGGCCCGCAACCTCACTGGATGCGGCTCGCGCTCTGATGATGCTGGCCCTCTGCGAGACAGAGACCATCGCAAACAATGCAACTGGCGTTCTCAAGACCTACTTTCATGTCTACTTAAGCGGTTCCCCTGTCCCGCTAGAAGATCGGTTTGTCATCGTAGATGAGCTCCTTGCGCTAGGCGATTCTGACGCGAGAACACTAGCTGTGCGCGCCATCTCTGGGGCGCTGAGAACAGACGAAAATAGGATGGGTGGAGAGCTGGACCCACTCTCAAACAAGCCCTTTCCTCCCGAGTGGAGACCGAAGAACTACGGGGAAATGTGGACTGCTCGGCGACGAGCTATCCAGTATCTGGAGAGGGTTAGCGAGGGCGACGATGATGCGGCTATTCTTGCAAGAAAGACTCGCCTCACTTCTACATCGGCACTTTATGTTGAAGACGCGGTCGCGTTGCTGGAGGCGACCATCCCGTTGGACGACGAGGAACGACGGATCATTATGGAAGCGAGTATCCGAATTCAGGAGATTCCCGATTTGCCAGAGGGCCTCCGCCAGCGGCTGCTAAATATTCGAGAAAAGGCGTTCGGAACCAGCTTCTTTGATCAGCTCCGACGCTGGGTAGGCAAAAGGCTATACACCGATTACGACTTAGAGCACGATTCGGGATTCGCGTCAGCAGATGAGCAGGTAATACGACTAGCTACAGATGCATTCGAGAGAGGGCTGAACGCAGAGGAGATTAAATGGCTAGCCTCTCCTGAAGCAGAGTTCGTTTGGCTATTTGGCAAACGACTCGGTGAACTAGACACGCTGGAAAGCTTCAAGACGCCCATCATGGAAGCGACTGAGGATAACATGAATTGCCTTTTTCTCGCTGGGTACCTCACAGGAAGGTGCTCTATGGGCACGGACATCGAACGTTCGGGGGCAATAGATGAGATCGAGCAAAGCAAACCATGGGCGGCCTTCGGCCTTACATGGCGCGCAGAACCAAGTGAAGCTGGTGCAAGGCGGATCATCAGGCTTGTACAGAGCAAACTTGTTGACCCTTTAGCGTTCCGAGTGCTCATGCACGGGCCTTTCCTGCCACAGTTACCGCTCGTCTACACAATTCAAATTGTCAACCAAATTTTAGACAAGGATCCCAACAGCAACATTGAGATTGCCCTAGGAATCATAGATAATCGCCTGCGCAACAAATCTGCGATGATCGAAGACTTTGGAGAGTCGGCTTGGAAGGCTATCGAGACGCTACCGGCAGGGCGCGTCTCATCCACTTTTGATTGGCAATGGGGACGCATAGCCGCACCGCTTGCGACAGTGAATCCAGTCAGATTTGCGGGAGCATTTGTCGGACTCTTTGAGTCCGATGAAACCTGGCTCGCCACAGATTCCGCGCAACATTGTCTGCGAACCGCTGCTATGGCTGACCCCATCGGCGTCTGGAACGTGATTGGGCCAGCTCTATTAAAGGAAGATCAAACTGGTTTGAGACTCAGGATCAAGCTTGAACACTGGTTTGGCGAACTGCTTCCATCAGATGTCTTAGTGAGTTGGGCAAAGCAAAATGGAAGAAGGGGATTCCTTCACGCGGCAGCCCTACTGAACGTGAAGTCAGGTTCCCCATCCGAATCTGCACGTCTCCTCGTAAGAGAGGCTAAAAATCCTGACGAAGTTTTGTTGCTGATTTTTTCGAGTCTTCATACTGGGTTTGGCGCTGGCCCTCTCTCAAGCTTCATGGAACGCAACATGGAGCCGCTTCGCAATCTGGCCAACGATCCGGAACCCCGAATCAGAGCTTGGGCAAAGGCCCAAATCGCAGGTGGGCAAAAGATGGTCAGGCGGCAAAAAATCATTGAGGAGGAACACGAATAAAGGCTCTTGATCGGTTTCCATATTTTAGGACCGGACCACCGCCGCGATGGACGGTGGATCAGTTCCGCGCTGTGCCGATGTAGACTGGAGCTTCCGGAATGATGCAGAATCGCCAATTCACTCAGCGAAGAGCAGAACAAGCTCAGCATACCGGATACCGGGCACTCGATGGACGATCCGGAAACTGAATGTCCATTCCGCTTTGACCTCTAGCATTGCACTTTTCTGTGGGTTCGCTATGCTCTGGGCAGATGGACAGCCTCGGTCGCTCCTGGGTCGGGCGACAATACGGCTTCCTGCTTACCATAAGAACCCTGCCGGCCGCCCTTGGTCGTCCGGTCGCCTCACCGCTGGAACCACTGTCGGCTCACTCGTGAGCTGTCCTAGTTCCATCTCCACAATCCCCATGAATCACTACTAGCGGCGCTCCTGCCGATGGCAGTGAGCACGCATGAGGAGAACACCATGCTTGATTTTGAAGCCATTAAACAAATCCCGGTTGCGGACGTGGCGACTGGGCAATACCACTTGCAGCTCGCTCATAAGGGCGACTACGCAACATGCACCTGCCCGCTGCCGACGCATAAGCAAGGAGACCGGTCCCGGTGCTTTTCGATCAACCTCAAGGGGAACTACTGGCGCTGCTTCTCCGAAACCTGCAATGCGAACAACGGCGGGAAGAAGGGCGGGGATGTCATCAACCTGGTTGCGCTGATGGAGCGGTGCGGCCCGAAGGATGCTGCTGAGCGCCTCTCCGGCTGGTACGGCGTCGGGAAAAAAGAGACCCCTCAACGCATGGTCGAGGGGTCAAGTGCTACAGAACATCAAAAGGTCAATCCAGACTCTAGCACTTCCACGGATAGCGTCAAGTACATGACGGGGATTGATACCTGGTTCGATGAGCTTTTCAAGCGCCGCGAAAAGGAAGTCGATGTTGACTACTGGAAGCGCGCTAGAAACGGCGTGAAGGCCAAGCTGATCGAATCTTTCAGGAATGGGAAGCGGCAATCGCAAGGTCTTCCGACTCAATAGCCGCCTTCGGTCTACGGCCCCGTCTTTTACCGGACGGGGCATTTTCTTGCCCGTACCCGAGCTGGTTCAATTCTGAATCGATCTGCTCCCGCTCGCTGAGGAGCAACTCGATGGCCTGCTGTTTGAGCTGGGCGACCTGTTCAAGTGCTGTCATGTTCCCTCCTAATATGCCGATAATGTGCGGTGCAGGAGAAAGGGGAACTTTTACTAAATCGAGGACACAGACTTCAAGAGTTTGTCTGCTTCTTCAAGCGATGCAACGGTCATCATAGCGAGTTGGACATCATCGAAACGAGCGATCAAATCATTCACAGTGCCAAGCTCTTTATCGACTTCCGCATCGATGAGATTGCGAAGACTCTGGCCCGCATCTCCGACTAGTC
>Ga0316217_10003055_pt1 | contig 19502 bp, 20 predicted proteins | sample 1anoAmetaG_FD_203633 | JGI IMG/M metagenome (GOLD analysis project Ga0316217, IMG submission 203633) | Freshwater microbial communities from Trout Bog Lake, Wisconsin, USA - 1anoA | ecosystem: Environmental > Aquatic > Freshwater > Lake > Hypolimnion/Profundal zone | place: USA: Wisconsin...
CTATACTAGGTATCGATAACAGGATGCGTCGTCGCTTCAGAGGCAATAAGAAAATGCCCAAAATCGGCTATGGTTCAGACAACACCACTAAGTACTACCTCCCCAACGGGCTCAAGAAGTTTGTGGTCCACAACGCTAAAGACCTTGACGTCCTGCTTATGAACAACAGAACCTTCTGCGCCGAAATCGCACACAACGTCAGTTCCAGAGTAAAATACCATCTATCCAGAAAAGAGCAGATATCGTCAAAAGAGCTCAACAGATCCGAGTCAAGCTCACCAACTCACGTGGAAAGGTCAGAACTGAGGAGAAAAAGCAAGAGGCATGATCCTTCTTATTTAACATACCAATTTACAAGCAGTTGTTGAAAGCTGCACATAAAATGAGATATTAATGACCATTATTAACACAGGTCTTTCTTCTTGCTTTGACCGCGATGGGAAGACAGCCAAAAAAGAAAGCTACTTAGCGAATTAAAACCCAATAAGCTTAGAAAACAAAAAATTTGGTTGAACAGCTATCAAAAGTATAAGAAAGCAGATAAAAAGTGACAGAAAATGCTGAGAGTAATATAAGTCTGTAGAAATAAGAAAAAAAACCCGTGTTAAAAGTCAATAAACCTAAAGATTAAGAGTATGTATGGTAGGATTTCATTACAATATATAATTTTACAAAAGATCAGGCCCTAAAGCTGAATTGCTTGCTTCCTAAAGGAGCCTGCTTCATAGCCAAAGGCAGTATCCCTTAAAGCGTGAAAGTTACTCATACTCATACTGCAAGGAAATTGAACCTAGCAAGGGAGTATGATCATAAGTAGGCCTAAAGGCTTGTAGAAGTTGCCAAAGAAGCATAAGAGATGAAGTCTAGAACATAGCAGGAAGAATAGATCATCAAGAAGACAAGATTGTAGCCTTAATCAGGCTAAAGTAAAGCTTATTACTTCTAGCCTGAGTAAGAAAGTTCTGGTAAAAACCTTTCTTCCTAGAAAGCTAAGCAAGATTCCAAAATACCTCTTGAAACAAATTCTGAAAAGAGTAAAAAAAAGAGTGAGTAAGCAGGTGAATAAGGAGACAGTATTAACTTACATTTTAAGTAGGGGCAACAGCTCTAGGAAGATATGAGTATCTTCCAACATCCAGTTTATTAAAATCTACGAAATGTCGTCATTTTTAGGGAACTGATAGATCCCAAGGAATTCTAGAATAATAAGAACAAGCAAATCAGGAAATAATTAGAATAGTACAAAACCAAAAGAATAAAAGAAGAGCGCATGAAAAGGTTGAATAAACTGACAGTTAACAATCATACATTCTCGAGTGAAGCATTATAAACCAGAGTTAAGTGGATTAAAAGGCAGAAGGAAAAGAAAAAACGTGATTTAAGGCGAAAAAAAAAGCTTCCCAAGGCTAAGAACCTCAAAGCAAAAATGTTTGCAATGGAAAATCCAAAGATTGCCCTTGAATTGGTTGCCATCAAGGAGATAATGGAAAAATTATAGAAACATGAGCTTTATCCCATACTTCTGTAGGCTACAACCTTTCCATCAACCAAATTTTTACTCAAATTACTGAGAGCTAAAATAAAAAAATACTTCAAGATCACATAGTTTTAGTCAGACATAAAAAGAATCTTTAGAGTGTTTTAGACAAGATCGAAAGAAAAAACTCATATTATCCGCAATATCAAAAACTACTAAAAGACGATTCAATCCGCAATAAATGCTCAAAAGCGAACTTTTGCTAGTGAAGAAGCAAAAGCACCTGAGCGCATCAGACTATCTGAAACACTAACAGAAACATAATCAGTGTTATCCTAGTCTAGGACTAGAGGCATAAAAGGACAAATACCGACAAATATTGGATTGAACAAGTTCAAAGCAGTAGAGAAAAGTTAGCTAAGGATACTCAAAGAATACTAAACCAGGTAGCTTCAAAAGTTGGGAAAGAACATCTTAAGCTTAGGCCAAAAGGAAAAATAGTAGTTTTGCGTCTCCTTCTGCTTGCCAAACAGCTAGTAAGCCTAGGGAGAAAGCTACACCTTCTAATTCGACCTCAACAAGTAGAGTAAATAGCGACTGGCAGAGATGGAGATGTTTGTGAAGGAAAAGCTAATGCTGTCAGAAAGACAGTATGTAGATTTGAGTGAGAGTGATCTTTCGGAGGAATTCGTGATTGACGATGATGATTGATGCTGAAATGCATACTTATAATACTTTCACAAGACGAATGAGTGTACTAAAGTTATAATAATAGTGAGTTTTATTGAGAATGTGGGAGAGCATTTAGGCTCCTTCTCAGCCAAGCAACCAGAGATGCATGAAAATTATCGTCTAATCTCCATAAGCCACGAGCTGCAACCTGAAGCAAATTTTCAATATCACCTATACCCACTACTGCAGCACCTCCATCTACAAAAAACTGCACAATCCCAAGCACAGCACCTGCAGGAAGCACTTGAGTATTAGCGAAATCAGAGACAGAAATTTATCGGAGCTGAGGATCAAGAAAAAAGAACTTAACTCTGCCAATCCCAATAAAAAGGACATTCTCAATTTCAAGGTTTTAGAAAAGAGAGACAAATAATGTCCGACTTATACGCGAAGGATGGTGAGTCAAGTGAAGATGGAGAGGCAAGAAAAAGACCCGGTTTAGAATTCCTCGCGCCTTAGCTCGTAAAACTATCCACTGAAAGCCCAAGGGCATAGGATCAACTTGAATTTCAAGCAACTGACCGACAGACAACGAATATCGACAAGTCGCCCCATGACAGGCAAACCGACTCAGTCCTAAGCATATGGAAACGTGATTGAAAGGAGATTGAAGACTGTGCATGGAAGACCAGGATAAGAGAAAGATCTGTGGAATGGTTCGGTATTGGTGGAAAGGGGGTGGGAATATTAGTATTGAGGAGGCCTATATCAAGGAAGCAAGATCTCTGTTAAAGCTTAGATTTGATGCTCTTGTGAGTTTTTAATTCAAAATCCATCTTTGCCAATCAAACGACTAAAGCCGTTGAGGACACGAGTAAGCTGGGCTCAGGGCTCAGTATAAGTGATGCTGGTTCACCTGGAAAGAGTCCTGTATTACCTGTTTTACTGCAACAAGCCGACCAGATGCGATTGCCGAGATCCTACATCATGTAGCCTCCTCAGAATATAGTGATTTCTTTTTTTATGTTTTAAACACATTAGAGGAGCTGCCTAGTTGTATGAAGCAGCTTGAATTAAACGTTCTAAATATAAAAATCAAGGATGCTCCCGCAAACCAAAAAAAGATTTGGTCTTTTGTTCCCCTTGTTTTTGAGGCAACAAGTGCCTACAAAGATACGCCTTATATTTATTTGCTACATTTTCTGTTGGCTTTCGTTGAGAAACCCTTGGGCATACATTTGATATACCTGCCATGGTGATCACAATCGAAGAGAACGCAGCAGGTAGCTATGCTGTTGGATACTTGGACAATTGGGCAAGTAGTCATTTAATGCCACTCAAAGTTCTGAAAACTCTCTGGCAGAGTGCTTTTTGTTACTATTGAGTCAAGCTCATAAATAAGGCAAAAACGTAAACGAGGGAACACCCTGCTTTGTTCGCTTAAGAGAGATTAAAGGCTTTGTAACAAAAAGTTGTGATGATTTCATTATTTTTAAATGTATAGTTTTTCATAAATATAATCGGTTATCAACATCAAAGAAACAAAGCTAGCAATCTTAATTTATTTGCTATTTCAAGAGAGCAATAAGCTGAGAAGCTTCGTTGGGGGGAAACTTTTGCTCTTTCCTTGATTATTAGGCCAGATTTCGATCAAGAACTTATCCCTCTTGAAGATCTAATTGAGCCGAACAAAGCCAACCTATCAAACCATTCCCAAGATGAGTCTTCGACTTTGCCAGTTCTTCTCTAGGCAAACAGTTTCACATAATCTAGATGATATGCATCACTCTATTTATAACTATTCACACTTATCAGATTATTCAACTGCTCTCTTTGCTTTGAGGCCAGCTGCTAGAGACGCCTCTCTCTGATTCCCCTTTTTGTAGAGGGAAGCCAGTAACTAACATACTTAATACCTTTAGTTTTGTATATAATAAATTTATAGACCAAGAGAAGCAACAGTATTATTCAGCATACTTCTCCCAGCTTTCCCACTGGGCCAAACCACTCAAAAGGGAAAGAAGCTAATTAGAGTGGTCTAATCTGCTGAAGGGGGATCATCCTGTGCCAGTTTAATATAACCTTCAATGCATAAACATCCTTTTCGGCATGTCGGGAAATTCAGAAAGGGATAAAAATGAGCAAAAAGATAGCTTTTTGGGCAAACAAAAGTCTCATTTTATCTGGCAGTTAGTAAAACAAGTGGGCAAGTAGTAAATAATAGAAATCACAGCTGATTCCAGGCCAAAAATTCCAATCATAAATTGTAAAAAGCCGGACAAATAAACTATTCAAACTGAAACTTTCAAGATAAAACGTCTATGCTGCATCAAAAATTCCGAGAAATGGTTTTGGCTTGGCTTCATTTGAGGCTCAAAAAAGAAAGCATTTTTAAAAATTCCATTCTTCTATCTTCAACAGTTTCGCCAAAATGATTTGTAATAGGCTTTTGGCGACTTTTACGACGGGAAAACAACATTGAAGGGTCAATTAATTCAGTTAGGTTATTTTTAGATAAGAAATGCGAGTTATCATAGATTTTACTTGGAAACTCACAATCATCAAAGCATAAAAACATGGGTATTAAAAGTTTTATTTAGAAACGCAAGCGCAGGAGAGCCTCGAAGACATATATATAAAAAAAGAAGTTAATAAGAGCCCAGGCATTCTTCTATGTATTCTATTCAAATGAGAGTTTGATATTCTGCGATATAATTTAATGGAAGAAAACAGGAGCTCAAGTGAAAAAAAAGGGGATAGGCCAAGGAAAAACAAGCACTACGACCTCAATGTAAAAATTCTAATAGTTAGATCCGCCAGCAGCTCATTTAAATGGTGGAGCAGCAAAATAAATCATTGTATTCCAGTGCGAAGGCACTGGGAATCCCCTGGGAGTCAGCCAGGCTCATCCTGAGGACCTGGCGTGAAGAAGGCCGAATATTCGAGTCCAAGGCGGACAGAATATAAAGGACAAGAAAATAGAGATTGGAAAAAAATTAAACAGAACTAAACAAGTCCGGGCTTAAGGCCCAGAAAAATGCTGAAAAGGAAGACCCCAAGTTGGAAGAGGGCTAGCGAAAGGTGGGCTAACCATCCATCATGCTGATGGATGTTCAGGATGGGCCCCTCCTCAAGTAGTAGGAGTCTCCCCCTCCGGTAAAAATTGAAGGAGATTTGTAGGAGGGCGCCATCCAGCCTCCTGCCGAACCCCTGCAGTAACCCCTCATCAGCCAAGACCCAAGCCAGGCCATCAATGAAGCAATACAGGAAGGACGATTTGTGGTCTGGCCTGTCTTGTTTGTATTCTTGAAGCCTCAAGAACAATGATTCTGAATGGACCTCTGAATTTGCATATTCTAAATATTTAGATCCCAAGTTTTATCAGTTCATCCGCAGATACTTTTCAAAAAGTAGCTAAGGAAAATGATCTTTTATGAAAACTCATCGTAATAATATTGCTTTGCGGTTTATCCGCAGATATTTTTCGAAAAAGGTCTTAGTAAAATTATCGTTTACTAAGATTAAAATTTTAAAAACGATAAAAAATTTGGGAAAGTTAGCTTTTCAAGAAGCGAGACTACATCGAAAAATGTATGCTTTAAGCCGATTCTAAGCATTAAGATCAACTTTAGGGGATTTTGTTTCTTTTTAGAACGCATAAACAAAAAATGATAAAAAAAATGCTATTTTGCCGGTTAAATCGCTCATCGATGATTAATTCTAATCTAAACAGGCCAACTGCGCCTCAAATTTGCTACTCACACCACTAATACTACCTCAAAGAGTACATTTGGATCTTTTTGAGCTTCGAAAAAAGATCCAAAAGAGGCAGAGAAAGAACGCAATAATCTGCTCTATAATGAAAATAGAAAGTATTTTTTGGAAGGAAGTTTTTGAAAAAGCAAAGGAATAAGGAGTTTCTTACATATGTTATGATTCTTTTTCCAGCAATGGGATGTAAAATTTCTAAGAGTTAATTGATTGCTGTAAAATCGAATTGGGTTTTAATAAATTATAGAAACCCAGCTAAAAGGATAAAGAAGAGCATTCTTTGAACTATTTAGCCAATTCTTAGGCAAATTTAGCCTTAATTATTGTACTCAAGCATTAGATCCTCTTTGATCAAAAAGAAATCAATTTTTCGTTTCCATATCAAAGGTTCTAAAACAAGGATGCATCTTTTTCCCACTTAGGATTACCTCATTATCAATCTCCCCAAAAAATTAGCATTAGTATTGATTGCTTTGTATCTTTCTTTAGAATTGAGATTGGAGCCTGATAGAACATCTCAAAAGAAAAAAGCAAGAAATTCCAACCCTGAGAGTTTGATTGGCCTGTAGGAATTCAAAGCTTGAAGATGAGCTTATCTTAGATTCAACTTTAAACGTAACTGTATTCGTATAACCTTAAGTAAAAAATTAGGAACAAATTTAATAGTTTCATCGATACTGAAGCTACGAAAATGATAGTCAAAGTCAAAGTCAAAGTTGTTTCATTTTAAAGAAATTTTTTTATTTTTCAAGACTTTTTATTTTTCAAAAGTAGAAGCTTGCAAGTGAGTTAACTCTATCCTGAATCAGAAAGATGCTTGTTTAAGGGCTGAAAAGGGGTTTGTTCCAGTTTTTAGAAGTTTAGTTTATTCAAGTAAGAAAAAGTTCCTTATTGAAACTATCTGAATCCAAAAGGAAAAAATTCAGGTTAAGAGTTAGTTTTCAAAGAGTCAATATATAGGTTAAATTGCTCTCATTTCTCTTAGTAACTCCCAAACATTCCTTCTTTAATACTCATCATCTATACCATCTTTTGTTCGATTAGATCCTACTGAATTCTTTGAGTTTTGGAAAGGTTCACTAAAAAAAGTAGAATTCTATAGTTTTTTGAAAGAAATGAGCTGTCTAAAACTTGTTTGATATCTCAACTTTCTCTTTTCCTTCTCTCATAAGGGTTTTTGGAATCAAACTAGCTTTTTACTATTTCATTCAAGCATGGAGTGTCTTCGCCCTTGCAGGTTATGTTAATAGGTATGGGTGAAAAGAAAGAGGATGAAAAAACTTGACAGTTTTCGTTATTAAGGTATTTTCTCAAGGCTGATATCTTGAGAATTATGGCGAAAAGTCATGTACCTCAATTCAGACCATCGTAAAAAAATTGAGATAACTTCTCCAAGAAGCTAAGATTGCAAAAAAGCAGTATGCATCAGCTTAATCTTTTGCAAATCTCATCCTAAAAATATCAGCAGTATGCAGACATGCTTAGAAACTAAATTTAAGCATGGTGACTGAACTTTGAGAAGTTCTCAGGTCAAGCTGTCTTAATTTTTAATCAAAATTAAGAAAAGTGGTATAAGCTTAGCTTCAAAACTTTCATCTTTGTTGATTAATCATGAATTAAATATCAAGTTAATATAAATTTAATACTTTTTAATTAATAGTGAGGATCGTTTGCCTCTAACCAAAGAATAAATAAGTTCACTAACCCTCAAAGAGTCATTCATCATCATCTTTTGGGTGAATACTGGGCAGTTTGTTTGGTGATCCAAAGACAATACTAAATGATTTCGGTTGCTGTTATCCTCAGTTAATAAACTATTACTAATCGCGATTGCTAAACGCAATCTAAGCAAACTCCTCATGATATTCAAAGCCAGCCACTAAGATCAGATGCTGCCACTGCTTCTTTTTCCGCGAAACTTTCACCTCCTCCAAGTACCGCTCTTTCTATGCGTACTTGGCGGGATTGTGTGTCGAGATAGGTTAGAATGAGTTTTTGTCCAGTCCGAATTACTTCAAGGCTTACTCTCGCAGCCTCAGGAACAAACGAATGCTGCGTTTGCTGCTGGTAAAGAGATAGTAGATGAGGTTGAACTAGCTTTGGCTGTATCTTAGCACTTCTATCCGACTGAGCATTTTACTCAACTGGTCAATGTCCAACGTAAGTCTAAGGTACTCCCTTAGATCGCTGATTTAGCTCAGAAGGAAGGACCTAAAGATGGCTAAAACTTGCCGATGAAGGTTGTCAGTATTTTCGAAAGTCCTTTTTTTATCAAAAGAGGGAGAAAGCTTGAGTTCTTGGTACTGACTATGAGTGTCGAATTGCTGCTGGTACTCGAGTAGCTGAGGGACATAACGGCTCACAAATTTGGAGAGTGGGTCGCTGCTTTCCTTCTCAGTGAATTTCTCCTGGATGTCCTGAAAACTAGTTTCCCTGATTTTCGTGGTGAATTAGTGAAACTCCGAAAGCAACGTCTCATACATTATTATTAACTATAACATCAATGCTTAATAAGGCCACAATCATCACTCTACTCATCGCTTGCGCTTACTCCCTCTGCCAGGTAAACCAGTCATTCGATTTGGGAGCAGAGTATCAGAAATACCTGAGCGCCAATCCCATCAACTCTTCATAGGAGCAAGTCATCACTGAACTCTATCGCAATCTCACTAATATCATGGATTACCAGGTTGCGATACATAGCAATAGCTCAATATACCTCAACAACTATCCCCTGTGCATCAAGGCAGAGAATAGTGCCACTTTTAGTGCTCTCTTTGATGTCTGGCTCTGTTTAGATGATTACTATCCGCTCCAATGCAACAAAGAGTGGTCTCTCTTGATCGCTTGTGGGACTTTCCTAGAAATCCACAGACCGTTTGACCCCACTGTGCTGATGAGTTTCAACGTCTAGGACTTTTTTTGGGTGAAGGACACAAATAACCTATCAGTTACCAACGTTTTATTGAATAGCATCTGTGCAGGATTATACCACATTTGGTTTGTTTACTATTCAAGGCAGGGGAAGTTCATCAAACGCGTTAAAACGATATATCTCAGCTATCCCAGCTGCCCTTGCTGATCAACGTTCAGCTCATCGCAGAGATGAAGGAAGGACTGCTTTTGATGATGTATTAACATCTGGAAGGGTGATAAGGCAGTTATAAGTGATGACGAGTATGAGTATCAGAACTACTTTTAGTCGTAGAACCTGTGGTTGGAGAAAAAGCTTTTTGTGTCGAATCTGTTAGTGTTGCCCAATGAGAATGGGGTGGGGGGCACGGGGGTGGGAGGCAAGGGCGAAGCGATGTGGTAGCGCATACTTTAGTTGAACCTGAACTGTTATTTCTCAGTCTTCTCCTCTTTCTCCCCCTCTTCCCGCACGATATTCTCAAAGAAATACCTGAATGGCTCCTCAACTATGTTATCCCCTATCTATTCCTAAATGTTCTTGCTCACAAGCAAACCTTAGTCCAGTCGAAGTTAGTTTTACTTCCTCAGGGAATCTGACCGCAGTATTCTTCGATTGCTTGTTTCTGCTGTATTGGAGGCAGTCATGATTTTGTTTTATTGGGCATATTTCTGCTTTTATTTGGTGAGTCTTTAGATGAGTAAGTTGATTAGATCGCTTTCCTTAGTGCGGTAATTAAGCTAGGTCTGGATTCGTTTGATCTGAGAGTTGAACCTATTTTTGATCATGTGCTCGCTCTTCGTGTTATGCAGTTCTGGAATGATTCTAGACCACTTCTTGCCTTCGTTGCGCACGAAAGTGAACAGTTTGAGGTCTTCTTCCAGGTTCCACTCCTTGTTCAGCTGGGGGTTAACATGGTTGAACCATCTTTCACGGCAGTTTTTGCCGCATTTGTAGCTAACATGGTCTCCCCTGAGGAACAACTCCCTCGAAACGCTGCTCCATTCCCCTACAGTCGAAAATTTCTTCTCTCTTAGTTATATGGATTGTACTAGGTCAATAATTTTGCAAGCAGTGCGTCCTAACTTGGAGTCCAAGTCGGTCTTTTCTCTTGCGGCAACAGAGAATGCACCATGTATTTGATAAGAGGTACACTTTTCTGGGTTGTGATGTCTGAAAGATATTAGTAATCTTGTTCATTCTACATGACTTTTAAGGTACTAGAGTAAGAACGGTTTTATGATGCAACTCGAGATAGCAAAGCAGCACCCAAGTAAAGAGACGTTTTTCGGGCTACACCCAGTCCTCTCTCATCTTCTCCCTGACATCCTACTCTTATCTGCGTTTTGAGAGGATGAACTCACGTAGATTGGAAGCTTCTTTGGGGCTTAGTTTGTGCAGTTAGTGTAGAGTTATTTCGAAGAACTTGCTCTGCTGAGAAATGGCCTTTTTGTAGAAGTGCTGTGGTTAAAGCAAAGATATGAAGGCTTCAAAATTTTCTCGATTAGGGTCGCTCATTATTAATTACATCACTCATGAAATAAACAATCACAAAAAGCATATTGACCCAAGTTTTCACTCTAGGTCTTAAATATATGACGAATCTCTTTCAAAGCTGCCCTATTTCTCATACATCCATGGCTGGACCTTTATCTTGTCCAGATCTTCAGCTGAATGGGTCATGATCATTTTAACTGGCTTTGGTGAGCGCTTTTCCTACTGTTTCAATGCCGCCGGCTGTGATTAAGCCATTTGTTGTTGCTTCCTGAAGTGTAAAGCTTTTTCGAAACAAGTGTTCTAGCCGAAATGACGTAAGTATTCTCGTTTGACTGCGATGTTGGGCATAGTCTGATCTTTTTGGTTAGACTGGCGATTCTTTATCTAGATCTATCTGATATTGAAATCTTTCTATAGCTAGGGGAGTTGGCCCTACATTTGGTGGAATTTGAAGTTCTTCTTCCTTTTATAACTCCTGAAAAGCTGCATTTTATAATTTTATGTTTTAGGAGTAGAAACGTTGGGTATTTATTGATACCTATTTCTGTTTTAACCTTCTAAATTGGGCTGGTTCGGAGCCAAGTACTCCGCAAGTCTCTGCTTGAAGACGTTGAAAGGTATGCGTGCAAAGCCTTGGTTCTTATTGTCCATCGGGGGTGTTTTATCCCAGAGCGAAGTATGCTTTATGAGTTTTGCATGAGAATATAAGCTCTTATTTTGTATATTGGGCTCCCTCGAAGGAGTGTTCTTCCATTTCTGCTGAGAGGGTAGTGATAGTCGCAGTGAACTTTTGGTTTATGGCTTCTGCAGCATGTAATAGGCTTGAGAGGAAATATGCATCTCAGACTATATGTTTTATAACTCTATTCGAACACAGCAAGATTCTGTAAAGGTCGTGTTAATAAGTCTGGTCACAGAGTCAGTGTAGGTATAAATAAGCTAAATCAAAGGCGGTGGATGATCGCCTTGGTGAACTCTGTTGTTGAGTGATGACCTCCGATATCCTTGGTTCGCACCTTCTTCTCCTCTAGGACTTCCTTCAAGGCGAATGAGATCTGGTCTGCAAATCTTGGGAGACCCAGGTAACGCAACATCATGACAGAGCTTATTAAGATTGAGGTTGGATTTGCGATGTTTTTGCCGGCGATGTTGCTTCCAGTGTGGGGCATTCCTTGCGAAAACAGAGCGTAGTTTGAACCGATGCAGGCTCCTGGGGTCATGCCTACGCCACCGGTTATCCCTGCAGCGATGTGGGAAATAATGGTGCCGTAGAGATTGGGGGCCACCATGACATCGAACTGTGCTGGATTTTTGACAAGCTGCATAGAACAGTTATCAACGATCATCTCCTCGTACTTCAAAAAAGGGTATTTCTTGGCTGTTTATCTGGCGCATTAGAGGAAAAGGCCATCAACCAACTTCATGATGTTGGCCTTGTGGATTACTGTGATTTTCTTGCGGCGACTCAAATGTGCGAACTCGAAGGCATACTTTATCAACCTTTCAGAGTTGTACTTTGTGGTGACTTTGAGAGACTACATTACTCCAGGGTAAACTTAGTGCTCGATTCCAGAGAATTCACCTTCGGTGTTCTCTCGTACCACTGCAAGATCAACATTGTTGTGTCTGTTGGTTACTGAAGGGAAAGAGTAGCAAAGGTTGACGTTGGCATAGAGATCGAGATGTTTGTAGAATTTATGGTTGTCATTGTACTTGGGAAGGACTCCTTTTTCGGGAACCATGACTCCCAACAAAATACATTTGTTTCGTTTCAGGAGCTCCCTCTTCTGTACATCCTAGAAAATGAAGTCGTTTATGACCTCAAACTTAACTGGAACGTTCGCAGCTTCAAAAACCTCCAAAACTGAGCCTAGATTAATCCAAAAATTACGAGTTATCTCTGGTCCGATACCGATTCCCGGGATAAGGGTGACAGTCTGAGTCTCTCCGAAGTTGGGCTTGTGCAACTAAGCGTTGAGCCAAGTGGAGGTGATGGCAAAGCTTTGTCGGGGTGCCTTTAGTAGCAATCTTATCATGGTGTTAAATTATAGAACTGCATCACCAAAATCCAATTTTAAAATTTAATGATTATTACTAACTCTCCTCCAAATCCCTCAAAATAATCATCTTTTTCGGGCTCATTGCTTAATAAGCAGGGCGATATCGCGAATGCGGGAATTTGAGGTTGCGAATGGAAAAGTTCATAGAAGGTGAGATAGAAAACCCTGATGCGGGGTCAGGGATATTTGGAATTGAAGCAAAAGCATAAAAGAAAAGAGTTTGAGACTATCTGTGGGATGCAGGTTGTACTGGAGGAGAATGGAGGTTCGAGCATCGATATTTTTCTATGGCTTAGGGAAAACTTAAATTATGTAAACATGGACAAATGTTGGGCAAAAGGGTCAGATTCACCGAAAAATAGCAGGAAAAAGCATCTTTTTTCTGTTCATATTTACCTGTCAAATTCTCTGCCGATAAATCGTAAATTTTACAGGCAGCATCCATACCAAATTTCCAACAAAACCAGCAACCCCTGGTTAATGCATCCCAGTGAAGACCAAAGCTATGTTGAATCCAAAACAAGGGATGGAACAATCCCACATAAACTCACCAATTCAGGCAAACAAATCTAAATGACCAGGGTTGAGGGCGGGGGAGCGCGGCCCTAGCTGTGGCTCCAAGGCAGACAAACCATCATGCATATCTACTGCACGTTTTTTATTTATGACATCAAATTACATAACATTGATTATTCTATAATCAGCGAACTCGGATAAACGAACCATTATTCTCCGCCCTTTCCCAACCACTGCTTTCATTAGATCTGCTCGCCAGTCCGTTAGCAGACTTTGGTGCTGCTAACGTTTTTATTTCCTCACCTGCACCCGCAGGGAATGCGCTTCTTGCCTAGTGATTATAGGTTGCAAGTTTTTCAAAGAAGAAGGGGGGAGCAGCGGCTGCGCCTGTTAAAGCGATTCTGTGGTTTTTGGGGTTGTGATGCGAGATATTGTCCTCCGGGGTGGATGGACTAATTTGTTCTGTGAAATTCTGCGACCAAAACAAAACGTATTCCCAAAGCAAACCGAGTGCTAGCAGTACTGCACTTGCCACTAAAGGACAGAGCACTCTCCTGTTTGCGCCACTGGCTCATGTGAATACAAAAAATAAGTTCTATAAAACATCAGGGTATTAATCAAACTAATTACATCAGTCGAATTTAGGGATAATAGAGAAGTAGGGAGCTGGGTATGTGAACGGGTAGTTGAGGTTCCAGCCCATCGCTGGCGCCGCAGTCATGAAATAGAACATGGGAGCTGACACTTCGTTCTCGTTGGTGCTATTTATGTGCTGTTAAATGGAAGCTGAGTGGTTTTCGACGATGATCTCTGTTTTGTGTTATTTTTTGTTTTTGCGGAGTTCCAGCTTGTATTTGCGTATGAGAACCTTGGCGGTGGAGTTGTTGATGCCAAGTTTGCGGGATGCCTTGCTGATGCTAAGCTTGTTGTGGAAGACCTAATGAATGAGGTTTTATTTTTCCTGAGTAAACAAACAATTACGTCATCTGCGATTCGGCGGTACGGCCGTCTGTGCGAATTGGAGCTGAGTTGTTCTAATGAATAGCTGCTACTGCTCATCTTTTTCTCAATTTATATATTATATATTCTATATGATTATCACTCGCAATTTAAAGTTCACAGAAGAACCCTTTCTAGCAACAACTTTGCCTTTTCTCCATTATTTTTTAAAGCAACAACTCACTAACCACTGGGTCAGCTCGCTCCTGCCGCCGCTCTGTCACTTCCTGCCTTTTTGCAGTCGCACCTGGTTCGTGGAAGTTTGAAATTCTGAATTATTATTAGCTACCCTGCAACTCCCCCAAGACTGCAGACATGGTGCCCCTCTCCGGCACTAGCGCCTGGATAGGCTTATTATGTCTTTGGCAACAGTTTTGAAGTGGCCCAATACTTGTATTTTATTATGTACGAGTGCGCACAGAGTGCCATCACTCACAACAACCTCAACCTCCCCGTCTACGACATCCACTAGCGCGAGGCCAGGGACCAGATCCTCTTCAACTTCCACACCCTCGCCCAGACCACCTCCACCATTTCCGAGAGACACATCAAGAAGTGTCTCGAGCAGAGGGACAGGATCGAGGCGCTCAGGGCCAGGGCCCAGAAGTGCAAGCAGCGCATGGAGGAGCTGTCCGGACTCAACCAGGCTATCGTTTTCGTCTCCCCTGCCCAGTACCCCACCAAGTACGAGTTTGACATCTAAAAAAAGAAGTCGGGTTTTTGCGATTTGTTGGAACGCACCCAGGTCACCAAGCTAGATATGAATGCCCAGTATGTGGTGAAGCACTAGATCGGGGAGCTGGGCAAGGAGGCCAAGCTCAAGATCAGGGACCTCTAAGAGTTCGTCCTCTTCATGTTCGGCAGGCTCAAGGGCAAACGCAAGACCGTCTTCGAGAAGGGCATCTCCAACAAGAAGCAGATTGAGACTTTGGGCAAGATACCCAACACGATCCGCTACATCGACAGCCTCACAGTCTTCAACACCCACATCAACCCCTACCGCAAGTACGAGCTCGCCAACAATAACGTGGTTGTTGCTGACAAGAGAGAAAAGACTGCGCCAGTGCCCGAATCCACTGAGGTGATCCAGCACACGCTGATGGCCTACTAAAAAAACCAGTACGAGTAGAACGTCAACTTCTTCAAGCCCACCGAGAAGCAGTTCGAGGAGCTGGACCTGGACGACAACCTCTTCGAACTGAGCGGGGTGGTCGACCTCAACACTGCCTTCAACGACGATACCACCAACTTCGGCATCGCCAAGAAGAAGACCGTCGTCAAGGATACCCTCAATGACAAGAAGTCTGAACTTACCCAGAGCACAATCAACACTAACTCCAACAACAATTCCGTCATCAGCTAGCAGAACAACAGGGCATATAACTCATCTATTCAACCCCAACATAACTCGCAACTGCCGCCCCCGCCTCCCCCTATTGGGTTGCCCCCCAGTATCAACTTGCCTCCGCCTCCACCCCCTCTCGGCCTTCCTCCTCCCCCGCCGCCTCTTGGTCTGCCACCACCTCCTCCACCCCTTGGACTGCCTCCTCCACCTCCACCTCTCGGGTTACCACCTCCGCCTCCTCCCCTTGGACTACCGCCTCCGCCTCCACCCATCGGGCTGCCTCCTCCGCCTCCACCAATGGGTCTACCTCCTCCGCCTCCACCCATCGGGCTGCCTCCTCCACCGAAAAACTCACCAATGATGCTGCCCGCGCCTGTAGGAGAGCGATGTAATTAACCCTTCATTTAGCTGCTCTGCTGAGCTAAATCCAGAACCCTAACCCGATGGCCCGGCTGAAAAGAACAGTGACCAAGTAGTACACTGGAGTACCTGGGGCACCCAAGCTGGAGAAAGCTGCAACTTCCGTGAATGAAGGACCAGGGGGCCAGAGTGAAGGTGCTAGTCCAGCACCGCCGAAGCCGATGAGTATGATGGACGCCCTGAAAGCAAGGATAGCCCAGAGATTCATAGCCCTGCACCCGGAGCGAGAGTAGGATGAAGAGGAGCAGTAGTATTGATACGCAGAAACAATCAAATTGCCCAAGTTGCCGTATTTTATTAGCTATGATACTACCGAACTCACGGCAGCAGCAGGATTTGGGGATGCCTGGATGGATGCTGCTAGTGTTGCGAGCAGATGTAGCCAAATGTTGAGTGGCAGATGCTTGAAGGGGAGGTAGGCATGGAGCGTGCATTTAAGTAGCGGTTAGTAATAAATTTTATTTGTAATGAGTATAATTAGATGCTAAACATAAGTGACCTCAACCAAGTCATCAAGCACTACGCCTACCACGTCCAGCAGCGCATTGATGACCTCGACCGCCTCCACTTCCCCCTCGCCGACCAGGACACCGATTAGCACCTAGAAGTACTACCCCTCATCGCCAAGTACGCCAATTATTTCGCCAAAGACTAGAAGGAGAACAGACTTGCCCAGAAACTCGTATAACGCATACTGCAAATCTTCTAGTTCTTCAAAACCAAGAGCAAGAACCAAAATCTGCTCACCCTCATCTACCAGAAAATACAGATCGAGCTCAAACGCATAGTCGAGAAGAGTAGCATCAATCTGGGAGAACTCTTCTCCTACATAATACTCATCGCCAAGCCCGGGGCAGTCATCAAGGTGCCTGCCGAAAAGAGGAGGATCCTCTCCAAGTCCATCTTTCGATAACCGCTGAAAACCTAAAACAAGATATCGCCAACCCTCAGTCTATTCAACATCCAGAGACGCGGCACCAGTCTCATCACCCAAACCAAGCATGTGAAGACCCAGTCCTTCGGCAGCGAGAAGTGGAAGATGGACGAGATCCTGAACGGCGTGTGGAGCTGTCTGTAGGTGGAGAAGATGCATCTGATGCGGATGAAGGAGGGCAGCGAGCAGCTGGGAGTCAAGGAGATGTTGCGAAGGAACTAGAAGACGCTGATGAGTATGAAGCAGTACGAGAAGCGATGGCGGATGGGGCTGACTGAGGTGTCTGAGGAGGAGCCAGACCGCACCATACTCAGCGAGATGAGAGGCAACGTACGGACCACCTGGACTAACAAGCGCAAGAGGATAGGACTACCCCGCAAGCAGAATAACACTCTCAAGGAGAATATGTCCATCATGCTTTGAGGTTGATTGCAGTTATTGTTGAGTGGCACATAAGTGCCTTGACTGACACCTATCATGTACTTACTGAACATGTACCTTCACTGAACAATGTACCTTCACTTGCCCATCATGTAGTTGACTCACAGACCATCATATACTTTGTTTGACCCAATATGATGCACTTTTTTTGGCACACTCACCCCTGCTGCAGTTTGAGTGAACTAATCAAGTGAGGTAATGCGTTTTTACTGGTAGTGCGCATAGCACTTAACCCTAATGGACAGCTATATAGGTTAGGTGATAGTGCGATGGATATTGGTAGATTGGTATTTAAGTTGATCAGTTCATTATTAGTCCTGATTGACTTTGAACTTGGAGAACTCGTAGGGTTTGTGCAGACTGGAATACAGAATGTTGCCTATCTCGAAGGCCTTGCTCGTGAACTCCTGGCATTGGGCTAACTACCCTGATAAATACTCAAGCAGTCCTTGCCGCTCTGGCTGCAGGCCTCAAGGCAGAACTCCTCCCCCCTGGCCTGGAGTACCTTGGGGAATGTCTCCTCCAAATAGTTGAACTCATCTTCGAGGGTTCTTTTCCTGCGGTAGAAGAGGGGGATGAAGGGGAGACGTGCGTTTTCATCGTTGAATACGGATTATGCGATTTCGAAGAGTTTGGTGTAGGTGGCGCGGTCGGCTTCCTTGCGCGAGAGGATGAGTTCTGAGCTGTGTGAGGTGCAGAGTTACTTATCTTCTTAGGCCATGAGTTGTAGATAATAAAATAGTGATGGGATATAAGGTGGTTCAGGGAAGTACTGAAATCAAAACTGCCTCTCTTTCTTGCGGGCGTCGTCCTGCCGGTTGCTGAGCCGCCATTTGTTCATGTTAGTGATGCCGAACCTGAATTCGGCCATCCGGCGGATATAGTCCATCTATTGCTTCTATTTGGCCTAGGGCTTCTACTGCTTGCTTATGCTCAGCTTGCTGCCTCGGTTGTGGATCTAGGGGTAGAAGCTCTTGTTGTAAGTGGTGTTGTAAAGGGCTGTCACTTTGGCGCTTTAGGGCAGCAGTTTCGGGAGCTACTCCTCCTTTTCTAGGTTTTTCCTTTGTTGAAAAAATCTGGTGTTGGAGTGCTGTTTCACTTCGTAGTTTTTGAGCTGTAGTTCGAAGCCGAGGTTGGGACAGACCTGGGGTCTTTTGGCCTTGAGAAACTTGAGAGCCTGAGCAAAGGTCATACCCTTGTACTTAATGAGGTAGGCGATGACTACGGTTGCAGACTAGATAAGGAGGGAGTTACCCTGGAGACGCCTGCTCCACAGTGGACCAACACTCCAGTTATCCTCAGATCTTGGTTAGATGGGCCATACATCGCTAGATCTGTTTGCCGCACTCGTCGAAGTGTGCGCTGATGTTTTAGTTTTTGTGGTCTTGCAGGTCGTAGCGGACGTGGATGATGGAGCTGTCGTAGCTGAGGTTGAACCCTGAGGCCACGGTGATGACTAAGTTAGGATGTGACTACCTACTCCTATTTTATTATTTTTGAGCCAGGCCGTGTCCTAGGCTGCCGAAACGTCTCCGATGAAGAGTGGGTTCTTCTGGTACGATCTCAGCACTTCGTCTGCGTGGTGGTAGACGTTATCCATCTGCTAACTGGGATATAATTATAGGAAGGAAGAAATATTTATTGGCATCACCCTCAACCCTTGCCTCCACCCCCAACTTGGCACCACTGCCCGCCTTGGCAACATTCGCTCGCCTTAATGCTGCTTGGCTGCATGCAACTAGTGGACGCAGGAGTGCTAGGCAAGAAAATATAGATCATTATTAGTCACTTGGTGGATTCGCTGAGCACCCTGGCCTTCATTTTGGTGAGGTATTTGTCAAAGTCCAGCTTCGAAATCACTCGCACCTCCTTGGTGTTCTGGAGAGACCTCGACTGGTGTAGTCTCTAGGTGTTGCTTGCTTTCTGTTTGGCACTGGTTTGTTGCAGATTGAGCTAATCGATGATTTTTTTATTGGTCGGCTTGCTGAAGAAGTAGACTAGATTGTTGTCGTTGCTGGCCTAGTATCTGGGCATGACGGCGTGGTTGGTGTGTAGGTCGAACTAGGGCTGATGCGGGCGTCCGTGTAGGGTGAGGCGCTAGTTGTAGGGTTGCATGGGTTTGTTGGGGTGTAGGTAAGGCAATTTGACAGTTTCCTTGCCAAGTTTCAGCCCTTCGTTCTGATGCGTTTTATTTCGCTCTCTACTCCTCTGCTATAGCATTAATATTATCTCAATGAACTTATTACGAGAAAGGAGTGGACATTTTCAGAGTGCATTGTGTGCTACTCTTTTCTGTTTGGGGGTGCCTTGCCATTTAGCGATATAATATTTCTTCAGTAGTACATAATGAACAGTTGGTGGAGTGTTTTGCTGCTGGTTTTAGAATCGGAGCTGATTATGACATTATCAAATCAACATCCCATGTTACACTTCATACGTCACGCAGAATCTGAGTTCAA
>Ga0316217_10003056_pt1 | contig 19488 bp, 20 predicted proteins | sample 1anoAmetaG_FD_203633 | JGI IMG/M metagenome (GOLD analysis project Ga0316217, IMG submission 203633) | Freshwater microbial communities from Trout Bog Lake, Wisconsin, USA - 1anoA | ecosystem: Environmental > Aquatic > Freshwater > Lake > Hypolimnion/Profundal zone | place: USA: Wisconsin...
TGCCGATAGAAAACATCGTAGCCTCCCTGCTACATGGGACTTACAACATCTCCATGATGGCAGGGAGGCTCACTTTTTCAAAACGACCATTGGACGGTCTTGGCCTTTAGGCGGAGCGCGTGGGTTCGGACTCCGCCTAAAGGCGGTACTACAAACAGTGGCCACAAAATCTGCCCCCCACAAAACCTGTCCCGAAGGTATTTTCTTGTGGCAGGGTTGGCGGCGGGCGTTTATGCTGGGCATCCTATGGTCGCAGACATACAAAAGATCCTGCTGGATCGGCCCACGATCGACGCCCGCATTGCGCTCCTGGCGAAGGAAATCGTCGCGGCCTACGGGACGACGGAATTTACCCTGATGCCGTTGCTGACCGGGTCGATCATTTTTGTCGCCGACCTGGTGCGCCACCTGCCCATGCGCATGCGGATTGAGGTGCTGGCGGTATCGAGCTATCCGGGCCGGGCCATAACCAACCAGGGGCCGCGGGTGTTATACCCATCCACGTTTGATGTGGCCGGCAAGCACGTGCTGATTATCGATGACATTCTCGATTCCGGCCGGACGCTGCGTACCGTGCGGGACCTGCTGCAAAGCCAGGGCGCCGCGGCGGTGCGGACCTGCGTGCTGGTGCGCAAGCAAATTGCCCAGGCGCAGCACATCACCGCGGATTTCATTGGTTTTGATATCCCGGATGAGTTTGTGGTCGGTTACGGGCTGGATTACAACAGTTACTATCGCAACCTGCCGTATATCGCGGTGCTGCACCCGCATGTATTGGGGCGTTAGACGCGGCCGCGGGTGCCTGGTGCGGGGCGGCAGGGTGAAACTACGGCCCCGTTGGCTCGCCCCCCCGGACATTTGGTGCTACCATAAGCACATGGTCTCTGCCCCGCATGTCTCGACCGATACGGCGGCCACGGCCGCGCGCTCCGCACAGCCCATGGCGGACGATTCGGCCGCGCGCCCCATTGCCGAAACGCTGGTGACCGGCCTGCCGCCGGGCACCCTTCACCAGGATGAAATCGTGCTGGTGCTGGCCAAGCCGTCGATTCTGTACATTCTTATCACCAGCATCCGCTTTCTGACGGTGGTGGTGTTGTTGGCGGCACTGCTGGTTTATCGGCAGGGCATGATTCCGACGCTGAGCGTGCGCACGGTGGCGTTGACGGCGGCCGTGCTGGTGGTGGGGCGGCTGATCTGGGCTCTGCTGGTCTGGACCAGCCACATATACATTTTGACGGATCGGCGCATCATCACCATCAAAGGCGTCGTGAATATCGCCATCTTCCAGGCGACGCTGCGCAAGATCCAGCGTACGACGGTCTACCAGCCGCTGTATCAGGGAATCTTTGGTCTGGGTACGCTTGGTTTTGCGACGGCGGCGGCGGTAAGCAGTTTTGATTCCACGTGGGTGATGATTCCCCGCCCGCATCAGACCCACGAGCAAATTGTTGCGGCGATTCGCCGCCAGTCGTGATTTGTGGGGCGCGGGGATGGCTGGTTGACCAAAAAACGTCGCCGCTGCGGCGACGGCTATAGCCAAGGGCGCGCGGCGCATGAAAAAGGCCGGACAGGGGTCCGGCCTTAAATTCTGTTTAGACGTTACAAAACTTTAGAACGAGGCGCCAACGTACGGCAGCATGCCCATGAACCGGGCGCGCTTGATGGCGTCGGTGATCATGCGCTGTTCAAACGCGCAGGCGCCGGTGCGCTTGCGGGATTGGATCTTGCCGTTAAGCGAAAGCATCTTGCGCAGGCTTTCGACATCCTTGTAATCCACATAGACCTTGCCCAGGCTGCTGGTCTTGGCGACGCGGATTTTCGGGCGCGAAAACGTCTGGAACCGGGGCTTGCGGGGGGGGAGGGTGGGTTTGCTTCTTCGCATGAAAAGGGTCCTTAACTAAAGTTCCATCACGCATCAACAAAGTCCCAAAGGCTGCGAACGCCGCAGCCTCCGGCTTTGTGAAGTTGGCTGGCCGCCCATGGGGCCACGTGACAGAAACGTCATTCCAACTTTTAACGAGCTTCCAGCAGCAACGTCCGGCGTTTACTTCTTGTAATGCTCGGCGTTGATCTGGATGTAATTCTTCCATTCCGCCGGGACATCATCTTCCGGGAAGATGGCCTTGACGGGGCATTCATCGACGCACAGCCCGCAATCAATGCAGGTGTCCGGGTCGATATAAAGCATCTTGTCGGTGGCAAAGTCCGCCTCATCCTTGCGGGGATGAATGCAGTCGACCGGGCACACCGCGACGCAGGCGGTATCTTTAGTCCCTACGCAGGGCTCTGCGATAATATGGGGCATTGCCTTGAACTCCTAAAATCGTTGCAGTTCCGCTTCGCCGGAACCGGGGCGAAGGGAGCATTATATGGAAACAGCGCGGCGATGCAACGGCTGCTCAGGCAGGGGACGTTTTCCCTGCCGGGTTGCGAATAATTCCGGTCGGTCCGCGGGTGGTTTTTTTGCGGAGGGGTGGCGCTTGGTGCCAGAAGATTAGAACCTCCTGCGCCAGCGCCGGCTGGTGGTGGATGGTCGGCCGAAGCCGCGCCGCATGACGGCGCGTGTGTGACGCTGGTTGGGGACGGCGGTTCAACGTGCAATTTGGTATCTGTTAGGGTATAATTTGCACGGCGTCCACCTTGTTAAAATGTGCGATTTGACCTATAATTTCGCGGTGTTTAGTTGCATTGGGCCACTTTGATCCAAGTGGGCCGGTTTTCCGCATCCCACACGAGGAGTCCGCATGGCCATGGATGAGCCAAAGACCTCTAATTTAACCGTTACGCAGGAATATAATGCCGCCCAAATCCAGGTGCTCAAGGGGCTCGAAGCGGTCCGTAAACGCCCGGGCATGTACATTGGCGATACGACCACGCGCGGGTTGCACCACCTGGTTTGGGAAATTGTAAATAACTCCGTCGACGAGGCCATGGCGGGCCATTGCGAGAATATCTGGGTGAAGATCCTGGCGGACGGTTCGGTATCGGTCACCGACGATGGCCGGGGTATTCCGGTGGAGATGCATCCTACGGAAGGGATTCCCACGGTCGAACTGGTGCTGGTGGAACTGCACTCCGGCGGCAAGTTCGGCGGCGGGGGGTACAAGGTTTCCGGCGGGTTGCATGGCGTGGGTGCCTCGGTGGTCAATGCGTTGTCGGAATGGATGGAAGTGGAAGTGGCCCGCGATGGCAAGGTGCATTCCATCCGTTTCGCCCGGGGCTTTAAGACTGACGACCTGAAGGTGATCGGCAAGAAGCTCAAGAGCGGCACCAAGGTGACGTTCCGGCCGGATCCGGAAGTGTTCCCGGACATGACGTTTGATTACGAACGCATCGTGGCGCGGTGCCGCGAACTGGCGTATCTGAATGAAGGCCTGGCGTTCTTTATCGAGGACGAACGCACGGGCAAAAAGGATGAGTTCAAGTATGCCAAGGGCATCATTCAATTCGTCAAGCAGCTTAACGAGGGCAAGGAGCCCATTCATGCCCAGGTGATTTACCTGGAGCGGGAGGAGCCCAACAAGGAAGCGCCTCTGCAGGTGGCCATCGCCATGCAATACAACGACGGGTACACGGAAAACATCCATGCGTTTGCCAATAACATCAACACCCCCGGCGGCGGTACGCACCTGTCGGGCTTTAAGACGGCCCTGACGCGCTCGCTGAATTATTACGCCAAATCCAACAACCTGGTCAAGGATGAAAAAGAACTGCCCAATGGCGACGATCTGCGCGAAGGGCTTTCGGCGGTCGTGACCGTCAAGGTGCCCAATCCGCAGTTTGAAGGGCAGACCAAGGACAAGCTGGGCAATGGCGAGGTGGAAGGTTTTGTGGCCAATGCCGTCAACGAGACGCTGATGACCTGGCTCGAAGAGCATCCCGCCGATGCCAAGCGCATCATCCAGAAAGGCCAATTGGCCAAGCAGGCGCGGGAGGCGGCGCGCAAAGCCCGCGAACTGACGCGCAAAGGGGCCCTGAGTTCCGGCGGGCTGCCGGGCAAGCTGTGGGATTGCTCGTCGCGCGATCGGGATTCGACTGAACTGTATATCGTGGAAGGTCAATCGGCCGGCGGCACCGCCAAGGGCGGCCGCGACCGGGTGTTCCAGGCGATTCTGCCGATCAAGGGCAAGATTCTTAATGTGGAAAAGGCCCGCGTCGACAAGATGCTGGGGCACGAAGAAATCCGCACGATTGTCCAGGGGCTGGGCTGCGGCATCGGGGCGCAGGATTTTGACATTGAAAAGCTGCGCTACGGCAAGCTGGTGATCATGACCGATGCCGACGTGGATGGTTCGCACATCCGCACGCTGCTGCTGACGTTCTTTTTCCGCCAGATGCCCGAACTGATCCGGCGCGGGCACGTCTACATTGCCCAGCCGCCGTTGTACAAGGTGACGCGCAAGAAGCAGGTCGAGTACGTCAAGAACGAAGCGGCCATGCGCAAGACCCTGATGGACCTGGGGCTCGACGGCACCACCCTGATTGTGCGGGGCGAAGATGGGGCGGAAAAGGCCCGCTACAAGGGGCTGGAACTGCGCAAGGTGCTGGCCTTGCTCGAGCAGGTGGAGGATTATGCCCGCATTACCGAACGCCGCGGGTTGCCGTTGGTACGGCTGATCGCGTTGCGCAAGACCCATGGCTGCCTGCCGGCCTACCGTATCATTCTGGATAGCAAGGAGAACCTGTTCTTTGCCAGCCAGGATTACGAGGATTTTGTGGAGACCAACAGGATCGACGAGCTGGAAGCGACCGCCAAGGCGGTGGATATCCAGAGCAACGGCGAGGCCGAGGGCAACGGGCACGCCGGCAGTGAACCGGCCGACGACAAGCCGCGGAAATCCAAGGCCGAAATGCTCGACGAGAAGAAGGCGGCCCAGCGCCGCCTGGAACGGCGCGAGGAATTGCACGAAGGGCGCGAACTGGAGAAACTATTCGGCAAGCTGGCCGAAGTGGGGCTGCCGATCGAAGAATGGTATACGCCGCAGGAAGAGACCGACTCAGGCGAAAAGAAGCCGACGCGGTTTGCGGTCGAAAGCGGTGAAAGCTACCGCAAGGAAATTCCCGGCACCGGCGATGTGCTGCCGGACATTCTGGATATCGGCAAGGAAGGCATCGAAGTGGGGCGGTTCAAAGGCCTGGGCGAAATGAACGCCGAGGAACTTTGGATCACCACCATGGATCCGACGCGGCGCACCCTGCTACGCGTGACGCTGGAAGGCGCCAGCAATGCCGAGGCGATGTTCAGCACGCTCATGGGCGAAGACGTGGAGCGCCGGCGGGCGTTCATCGAAGCCCACGCGCTGGATGTGAAGAATTTGGATGTTTAAGGGATTTTTGATGGCCAAGGATGCGGCGAAAGCGACCAAACCCTCTTCCGGAAATAAATACGATGAATCCACCATCCAGGCACTCAAGGGCCTGGAGGCGGTGCGCAAACGTCCGGACATGTACGTCGGCGATACCAGCAGCAAGGGCCTGCATCACCTGGTGTGGGAAATTATCAACAACTCGGTCGATGAGGCCATGGGCGGGTATTGCGATAACATCTGGGTCACGGTCAATGGCGACGGCTCGGTTTCCATTACCGACGATGGCCGGGGCATTCCGGTTGGCCGACACCCCACCGAAAAAAAATCCACCCTGGAAGTGGTGATGTGCGACTTGCATGCCGGCGGTAAGTTTGGCGGGGGCGGGTACAAGGTTTCCGGCGGCCTCCACGGCGTGGGCGCTTCGGTGGTCAATGGCCTGTCGGAATGGATGGAGGTGGAAGTCTGCCGCGATGGCAAGGTTTCCATGATGGCCTTCGAGCGCGGCAAGAAACGCGGCGACCTGAAAACCATCGGCCGGCGCACGCGCACCGGCACCAAGGTTACCTTCAAGCCTGATGCCACCATTTTTTCGGATACCAATTTTGATTTTGACCGCATCATGGCACGCTGCCGTGAACTGGCCTTTCTCAATGAAAAACTCGCCTTTTTCCTGGAGGATGAGCGCACCGGCCGCAAAGAGGAATTCCGCTATTCCAAGGGCATCATCCAGTTCGTCAAGCAGCTTAATGAAGGCAAAGAGGTGGTGCACTCGCAGGTGATCTACCTGGAAAAAGAGGAGGGCCAGGGCACGCCGCTGTCCTGTGCCATCGCCATGCAGTACAACGACGGGTTTTCCGAGGCGATCCAGTCCTTTGCCAACGCCATCAACACGCCCGAGGGCGGAACCCACCTGTCGGGCTTTAAGACCGGCCTGACGCGCACGCTTAATTTTTATGCCAAATCGCATGGGCTGGTGAAAGATGAAAAAGAACTGCCCAACGGCGACGACCTGCGCGAAGGGCTCTCGGCGATCATTACCGTCAAGGTGCCCAACCCGCAGTTTGAAAGCAATACCAAGGTGAAACTCAACAACAGCGAGGTGGAAGGGTTTGTGACCGCCAGCGTCAATGAACTGCTGTCCCGCTGGCTCGAAGAGCATCCGGGCGATGCCAAGCGTATCATCCAGAAAGGTCAGGCCGCCAAGCAGGCCCGCGAGGCGGCGCGCAAGGCCCGCGAGCTCACGCGCAAAGGCGCCCTGAATTCCGGCGGCCTGCCGGGCAAGCTCTGGGATTGCTCCTCGCGCGATCGGGAGACCACCGAGCTCTACATTGTCGAAGGGCAGTCGGCCGGCGGCACCGCCAAGGGCGGGCGCGACCGCGTGTTCCAGGCGATTCTGCCGATCAAGGGCAAGATCTTGAATGTCGAAAAGGCCCGCATCGACAAGATGCTGGGGCACGAGGAAATCCGCACGATTGTGCAGGGCCTGGGCTGCGGCATCGGGGCCCAGGATTTTGATATTGAAAAGCTGCGGTATGGTAAACTGGTGATCATGACCGATGCGGATGTGGATGGCTCGCACATTCGTACGCTGCTGTTGACATTCTTTTTCCGCCAGATGCCCGAACTCATCCGCCGCGGGCATATCTTTATTGCCCAGCCGCCACTGTACAAAGTGACGCGCAAGAAGCAGATTGAGTACGTCAAGAACGAAGGGGCCATGCGCAAGACCCTGGCCGACCTGGGTCTCGATGGCACCACCCTGGTGATCCGCGACAAGAAAGGCAACGACAAGACCCGCTACAAGGGGCCGGAACTGCGCAAGGTGCTCGCGCTGCTCGAGCAGGTGGAGGATTATGCGCGCATCACGGAGCGCCGCGGCCTGCCGCTGGCGCGCCTGCTGGGCCTGCGGGCGCAGAGTAACGGCAAACTGCCCATGTACCGCATCATTCTCGATGGCAGGGAATACCTGTTCTACACCAGCGAGGACTATGAAGCGTTCGTCGAGAAGAACAAGGTCGATCAGCTCGAAGCCTTGGCGCGGGCCGTGGATACAGATAGCAATGGCAACGGCAATGGTGATGCGCCGGCGGAAGGCGGCGCTGCGGTCGTTGTGCCGGTGGCGGTTCCGGAAAGCAGGAATGGCCGTTCCCGCAAGCCGGCCAAGGTACTCACCAAGGCCGAACTGCTGGAAGCCAAGAAGCAGGCGCAGCGGCGGCTGGCCAAGAATGAAGAACTCCACGAGAACCGCGAACTGGAGAAGATTATCGTGCGTCTGGCCGAACTGGGACTGCCGATAGCGGACTGGTTCCTGCGCATCGAGGAAACCGACGCCGGCGAACGGGTGCGCACGCGCTACGCCATTGAGAACGGCGGCGAGTTTAAGCGGGATATCGCCGGGATTGGCGACATCGTCGCGGAGATCCACCAGATTGCCAAGCAGGGGTTGGAAATCGGCCGGTTCAAGGGCCTGGGCGAAATGAATGCCGAAGAATTATGGACCACCACCATGGACCCGGCACGCCGTACTCTGTTGCGGGTTACGCTGGAAGGGGCCAGCAACGCCGAAGCCATGTTCAGCACCCTGATGGGCGAGGATGTGGAACGCCGGCGGCAATTTATTGAGACCCACGCCTTGGAAGTGAAGAATCTTGACGTATAGGAGTGGCGCTTTCGATTTTTCAGATCCCCCCCTATAGTATGCACATCGGATGCGCTCACATCTGGAAGGGCCTATGGTATCTCCTGTTATCCATTGCGGTGTGGTGTGGTTGCTGGTCCTTGGGGGGGCGATCGCCCGTGCGACGGCGGCGCCGGAACCCGGGGTGGAGCAGTTGTTTGCCCAGCGCTACCAGCAAGCGGCCACCGCACGCAGCAGCAAGCCCCTGGAGAGTATTCTCGACGATCACTTCACGGCCGTATTGCTGGGCCTGAACACCGTGGGTCAGGAACAAATAGGCAGCACTGCCGCCCTGGCGGACCACTTTGCCGCGCTCCAGGAATTGATCGGCAATGGCACCTATGTGCTGACCGTGCGCCCCGACGGTCCGGCCGATTACGCCGGCGATATGGCCAGTGCCCATGGCAGTACAGAACGCGGCATGGTGACCGGCAAGGGGGGCGATTTTCACCTGATCAACACCTGGACGGCCGTATTTCGGCGCCGGGATGGCGCGTGGAAGCTGCTGCGTCTGCAGGAATCGATGGATCCGGTGTCCAATCCGCTGATCATGCGCAGCAAGCACGACCTGCTCGTTCGCGCCTCGTTTATGGCGCTGGTGGTGGGGATGGCGCTGGGGTGGCTGTTCCGCGGGTTGTTCGCCCGGAAGCCCGCGTTGGGCATAAAGCAGGAGTCCGGTCATGAACCAGACTAAGTCCGGCGCGGCGGCCCCGACCCGGCACCGCGTGCTGGTAGTCGATGACCACGCCATTGTGCGCGAAGGCCTGGCGCAGTTGATCAACGGCACGCCGGACCTGACGGTCTGTGCGCTGGCGGCGGATGCCGCCATGGCCCTGGCCCTGGTGGCCACGGCGCATCCGGACGTGGCCCTGGTCGATCTATCGCTGCCGGGCAAGCCGGGCATGGAATTAATCAAGGACTTGCGGGCTTGTGCCCCGGCGCTGCCGATCCTGGTGCTCTCGATGCATGAAGAGGATTTATATGCCGAACGGGCGCTGCGGGCCGGCGCCCGGGGCTACATCATGAAGCAGGAACCCACCGCCAAGATCCTGAGCGCCATACGCCAGGTGCTTGGCGGCGGCATTTCTGTAAGCCCGCACATTTCCGACCGGCTGCTGGGCCAGTTGTCCGGCACGCACCACACCCTGGCCGGCACCTTGGAGCGCCTCAGCGATCGGGAACTGGAAGTCTTTGCCCTGCTGGGCCAGGGCAAGGGCGCCCGCGATATTGCGGCGCTGTTAAATTTGAGCGTTAAAACCGTCGAGGCGCACCGTGAACACATTAAAGAAAAACTGGGATTGGGTAGTGCCGGCGAATTGCTGCGCGTGGCGATCCAGGCGGCGCTGGAAGACAAGTGAGAGGCCTCTCCGTCCTATAGGCGACGTTCTTCACGCGTATTATATTTCCACTTCAATCACGTCGTCGGTAATACGCACCGGAAACGTGGCCAGATCTCCATAGGCCGGGCCGCAAGTGGCATGGCCGCTGGTGACGTCAAAGCGCGCTCCATGCCACGGGCAGATGACATCGCACCCTTCGATGACGCCGTCGGCCAAAGAGGCGTCGGCATGCGTGCAGGTTTCCTGCGTGGCGTAGATCTGCCCGTCAATATTAAACAGGGCCAGGCGCACGCCCTTGAGTTCGACGGCTTTGACCGCGCCCGGTGGGAGTTCGGCAAGTTTGGCGGCGGTAATGAATTCGGGCATGGGCGATCCTGCCATAAGCAATTTTCTCGGTTTGATGCTATGACTCCGACCGTGCCTTGTAAAGTCGCGAATTGCAATGTCTGTGCGAATGAGCTAAATTCCACGTGGAGGTATGCTATGAAGCCCCGGGAATTCAGTGTGATTATTGAGAAGGACGAGGATGGGTACTTCGTCGCGACGGTTCCAGAATTGCGTGGTTGTCATACGCAAGCCAAGTCGCTCGACACGCTGATGAAACGTATACGTGAGGCGATCACCCTTTGCTTGGAAGTGGAAGGGGGCCTGTCCAAGGGTGCGGAATTCGTCGGCGTGCAACGTATTGCGGTGTAGACATGCCAAAGCTGCCGCGCGTGAAGGGAAAACAGATCATTGCCACGCTGCGGCACGCGGGTTTTGTGGTGATCCGAATCAAGGGCAGCCATCACTTTTTACAACACCCCGATGGGCGCGTTACCGTGGTGCCGGTGCATGCCGGAGAAACTGTGGGTCCTGGCCTCATGGGCAAAATCCTGCATGATTGCGAGATGACGGCCGAAGACTTCACGCGCCTCTTGTGATGTCTAGTACCAAAAATCAACATCCGGCGGCGGGCCGTGGGACGGTCGTGCCACATTCGGGACAGCGCTCTCCGGGCTGGTGGACGCGGAGGTCGTAGCCGCATTGGTCGCTATGCCGACGCTCTGTGTTCCGGCGCTCGCCCAAATAGCGCCGCAGCCAAACAATCGGCGCCACTAAGGATACTGTTAGCATAAGTAGGGGGGCTGCGGGAAGGTTTAACCAATAAGTCCGGTGGGTTCGAACAATGCCGATATACCCGGTCGACATTTCAATTATCCCAAAATCATGTTTTTCAGCGCGCTCCACCAATGTCGGCTGCATCTGCAAGATCCCATGGAAAATGCGGAAGGTGGGATTGCCGAAGGGCGAATGCCCGGGTTCATACAGCGAGATGCGGCTTCTTATGTGGAGGAAACTGATCTTGAGTTGGCACCACCAATGGATACCTTGGCCAAACTCAAAAACGTCGTCGTCGCGAATCCAAGCCGTTCGTACCAGCATGGCAAGACACAGCAAGGTTATTGGGATAGAGCGCACTGCAAGCGATTGGATATGATGCGTAGTCATGGGATGTGCTCGTACCGCTGAAACGCTGTGGCAATAGGGTGTCGTGCCTTAAATTATTTTCTCCGCCCGCATCCACTCGATAAAGCGCCGCAACCCTTCGGCCACATTCACCTTTGGTTCGTAACCCAGCAGGCGCCGGGCCTTGCTGGTGTCGGCAAATGTGATCAGCGGCTCGGACGGCGGGCAGGGAGTTACTTGAATCTTGGCAGCGCGCCCCACCAACTGCTCCAGGATCTGCACGAACTCCAGGTTCTCCACGGGGTTTGAACAGCCCAGGTTCATGATTTCAAACTTCTCCTGGGGTTTATCAAGGGCCAGCAGCAGGCCCGCGACAATGTCGTCGATATAGGTCCAGTCACGCTTCAGGTGGCCGCCGTTGTAGAGCGTCAGGGGAGTGCCGGCGAGAATGTCGTGCGTCCATTGCCAGGGCATCATGTCGGGCCGGCCTTGCGGGCCGTAAACATTGAAGAAGCGGACAATCGTCGTGGGCAGGTGCCACAGGTGATGGTACGTGTGCGCCATGAGTTCCATGGCCCGCTTGCTGGCCGGATAGGGGGCCAGCGGGCAGTCGGCGGCGGCGGTTTCCACGAACGGAACCGGCGTGGAACTGCCATAGACGGAGCCGGTGGAGGCAATCACCAGGCGCGGCGTGCCGCCGTGCCGGGCGGCATCGAAGAGGTTCATCGAGCCTTGGACGTTGACGGCACCGTAGTCCAGTGGATGCAGGACGCTATAGCGCACGGCCGCCATGCCGCCGAGGTGGGCGATGGCATCGGGCTGGTATTTCGCCAGCAACTCCCGCAAGACCTCGGCATGCCGCAAGTCTTCCTGCACGAACGTGAAGCGCTGGTCGGGCTCCAGGTCGCGCAGATGCCGCTCCTTATGCAGCAGCGCGTAATACGGGTCCAGGTTGTCCAGGCCGATGACCTGGTCACCACGGTCCAACAGCGCGCGGCTCAGCCGGCTGCCAATGAATCCCGCTGCCCCGGTAACAAATACACGCATCAAAAACTCCCGATCCGGTTTCTTCGTGCCGCATAGTATAAACGCGATTGGCTGGCGGATCATGCATGACCGGCGTCCCCGCCACCGCGCCATCAGCCCATAACCTTCACGTCATAGCGCTTGAACTGCGGGTCGGCCGTCATGATCGGAAGATCCTCGGCCATGGCTTGCGCGAGGATCATGCGGTCAAAGGGATCCCGGTGGTGGCGTGGGAGCTGATGTGCGTACAGGGCATGCTCTATGGTTAAGGGCAGGGCCTGAATTCCCTGGATCTGCATTTGTTGGGGAATCAGAAGGTTGGGCGGTTGTTTCAGCGGAAGTCCGCCAGCGGCATACTTGATGCCTATTTCCCAGACGCTCGCCGCGCTGAGCAGCAGGGTATTGTCGGGATCGATCAGGTAGCATCTGGCGGCGCTGGACAGGCGCTGGGGTTCAAGAATGGCCCAAAGAAAAATATGCGTGTCAATGATTATTCGCACTTGGCCTTCCGGCGTTTGGTTTTGGGCGGATCGGGAAACACCGGCCCGTTATAGAACAAGGCTTCAAGTTCCGGGTCTGGATCATTGAAATCAGCGGGCACCGTACCCATACCAATGGCCGTGCCAAGCTGACGCGGCTTCTTGAGGGGTTCAGAGGAGGCCACGATTTTGGCGACCACCTTGCCCGCTTTGGCCACCAGAACCTCATCCCCTTTCCGGACCTGTTCCAGCAGTTTGGAAAGATGAGTCTTGGCTTCGTGAATATTGTAGGTATAAGTCATGAATTAAGGTTAGCTAATCGAGTAGACTAAGTCAATGGCGATCCGGAACCGTTACGCCGCTTTGCCATTTGGCGGCGTTTACTTGCCCACGCAGAACGTACTGAATACACGCCCGAGCACTTCATCCGGAGAGATGGTTCCCGAGATTTGCCCCAGCAGGTCCAGGGCGTGGCGCAGGTCGGCGGCCAGCAGGTCCAGGGAACGCTCAAAGGTTGTCTTATCCTGGGTATGCTGGGCGGCCTGCCACAGGGCCGTTGTGACATCCTGGAGGATCAGGCGGTGGCGCTGATTGAGCACCATGCGCCCGGCACCGACCGTGTCGCGCCGCGCCACCAGTTGGGCGATTACCGCGCGCAGTTGCGGGATGTTTTGTCCGGTTTTGGCGGAGACTTGGTACCACGGTTCGGCGGGTGTGGCCATATTTTGTGGCATTTCCGAGCCGCGACCGTAAGGGAGCGACCGCGCTGCGTTCAAACGTCGATTGGTCGCTCCCTCACGGTCGCGGCTCGGTTCCCGCTCCGGTAGCACACGATTTGGCGCCAGCAGGTCGGCCTTGTTCTGGACGACCAGCATGGCGGCTGGAAGGTCGGCCCATCCCGCGGCGGCAGCGCGCGGGTCCTGGGTGTGGTCGATCACGCGCACCACCAGGTCGGCCTCCAGCAGGGCCAGGCGGCGGGCGTCCATCATCCGGGCGGCGACTTCGCCCGTGGGTATTTCTTCACCCGGCACGTCCAGCAGGCGGACATCTCCGGACTCCGTGTGGAGCGTCGCGGCCAGCATGTCGCGCGTGGTGCCGGCGACCGGCGAAACGATGGCACGGTCCTGCTGGGTCAGGGCGTTGATGAGCGAACTCTTGCCGACGTTGGGTGGGCCGATCAGCACCACGGTGGGCAGGGTAGCCAGGCGATCGACGCGCGTGGCGTGCACCAGGGTGTCGTGGAGGCTCTGGCCAAGCTGCCGGAGCCTGACACCCGTGGCCTCCGCCGTAACAAAGGAGACGCCCGGCTCGTCGGAAAAATCAATCCCCGCCTCGATCAGTGCCAGCAGGTTGGCCACGGCGTTGCTCAGCGATGCAATTTGCTCGTGCAAGTGTCCCTCGCGCAGCGCGGTGGCGGCACGCAGTTCCACATGGTTGCGCGCGGCTATAGTTGCGGCAATACCCTCAGCCTGGGTCAGATCCATTTTTCCATTAAAAAACGCCCGCGCCGAAAATTCCCCCGGCCCCGCCTGGCGTGCGCCGGCGCGCAGCAGGCGTTCCACCAGTTGTTGCAGCAGCGGCACGGCCCCGGGCACATGCAGTTCCGCCACATCCTGCCCGGTAAACGATTTGGGAGCCGCAAACAAGACCAGCAACGCCGGCACGGGCGGATTGACCAGCATTACCGTTTGGCACTGCGGCACCGCTAGGCGCAAGGTGGCACTATCCAGTGTCGGTTCCAGGAGTCCAGCGGCCAGCGGCCACGCCTCGGGCCCGCTGAGGCGAACGATGCCGCGCCATCCCGTACCAGCGGGGGAAGAAATGGCGACGATCGTGTCATTGGTATGCATGATGGTCTGTCATCTGCGTAGCCACGCAACGCGGCCATGACCACACAGCTACGCCGCAACGCCACACCAATCGAAAATCAAAAATCGAAAATGCCTTACAGCGTCGGTCCCATCTGCGCCGGCAGCAGGCCTTTTTCCTTCATGTGGCGGCGGATCAGCCAGGTGTCGAAGAAGCCGCCGATGCTGCTGGCAAAGATGTACAGGTTCAACCCGGACGGGGCGTTGTAGAGCATCACCGGGAAGAGCAGGAACATGTACTGGGAAATCTTCTGCGTCTGGGCCTGCTGTTCGTCGGCCGGCTTGGGGGCGTTTTTCATCGAGTAGCGCATCTGCACGAAGAACACCAGTGCCAGCAGCAGCGGCAGCAGGTTCAACCCGTAGACCGGGCCCAGCAGCGGCAGCGTTACGTAGGGCCCATCAACATGGGCGAAAAGCGTGTCGGGATTCGACAGGTCCGTGATCCATCCGGGGATAAACCCGGCATGGCGCAGGTCGATATCAATGGCCAGGCCCGAATACAGCGCTGCCCAGATCGGCATTTGCAGCAACATCGGCAGGCAGCCCAGGACCGACCCGGCCGGGTTGATTTTGTGCTCCTTGAACACGGCCATCTTTTCCTGCTGCTGCTTGGCGTTGTCCTTGGGGTACTTGCGTTTGATGCGTTCGAGTTCCGGCTGGATCTCGGCCATCTTGTGCTGCATCTTGGCCATGTTCACCTGGCTGGAGCGCGTCAGCGGGTGGAGCAGCAGGCGCACAAAGATCACCAGGATGATGATCGCCACGCCCCAGTTGCCCAGGGTAAAGCGATGGATGAAGTTGAGCCCATCGAGAATCGCCCACGCGACCATAGGAAACGTCATGAAGGAGCAGGAGCCGCGGGTGATCTGGATCACGCCCGTGTAGCCGTAGAGGTTGTAGGTGTAGGCATCGCTGCCGGCCGGGGCCGTGGCGCTGCCGTCGAGGATCTCCCGCTTCTTGGGTCCCAGGTACACATTGAGCGGCAGGTCGCGGCTGCCATTGGCCGCCACCAGGACGGGCTTGCCAAAAATTTGCACGCCGGTGATCGAATTAGTCGGCAGTGTGTCGTAATAGAGCGGCAGGGCCTGGGCACTTTGCACAAAATCCGCCTGGGGTATGCCGCGGCCATCGCGCAGCGGGTCGGCGGCAGCACCGGCGGGGGCCATGGGACGTACAATGGCGGTAAAGAACCGGTTGGAGGCTGCCAGCCACACCATGCGCTGGTTGCCTTGGAAACTGCCGAGGTCTTCGGCCTTGCTGGTGGGCTTGGCCAAGGCCGTCTGATAGACCAGCTTGACGCCGCCGCCATCGGTAAACAGGTATTGCTTGTCCTTGTCATAAACGGCGGTCTGATAGGTGCGGCTGTCGGTGCGGTAGTCATCCGGGGGCTTGTTCCACAGGTTGCTCGGGCCCATCTGGTCGACCTGCACGTTGATGGCCTGGCCGGTCAGGTTCTGCACGTGATGGTTGATCGTCACATCGTAGCTTTTGGGGTCGATCTGAAAGACTTTTTCCACGCGGACCCAGGGGGTCTTGAGGGTCGAATCGGTATACAGAATAACGTACAGCGTGGCTTGGGTGTCGGTGGTGTGCTCCTTGTCCACATACCACGTCAGCGGCGCGCCGCTGGGGGCATCGAGCAACGGGAAACGCAGGCCGTTGATGCGGACTTCCGTGGTGGCAAACGGTGCCAGGGCGCGCTCATCGGCTTGCAACAGCAGCAGCGGTTGTTGCTTCTTGACGGTCGCGGCGTAATCGTCCACACACAATTGCACGCGCTGCACGCTGGCCCGCACGTTGTTGACCACCAGTTCAAGCTTGTAGTGTGCTCCATGCGCGGCGCTGCCGAGCGTAAGGGTCTGGGGCGCGGCGATCGGCAGGGCGGCACCTTGGGTGCCGGCACTGAGCGTTGGCGGCTGGTTGGTTGGGGCGGCGGCGCCGGGCAGCACCGGTGCGGGTGCCTGGACAATCCCGGATGGTTGGGCCGGGGGCAGTGCCGCCTTGCCGCCAAACCAGTCCGGCTTGATGTACATCAGCGCCAGCATGACCAGCGCGCTGATCATCAGTGACGTGGAAAATTTCTTGAGGTCCATTATCTCCCATCCAACAGGCGCAGGCCCAGAAAGTTGTCCAATGCGTCAATGGCCTTGACTTTGTCGACGGTGGTTTGCACGTCGTAGGCCACGCGGATGAATTCCACCCGGTCGGCATGCAGCACCACGTAGCTGGCGGCCGGGTTGCGGTCCCGCGGCTGGCCGACGCTGCCCACGTTGATCATGGCCCGGGCATCGGTAATCTCAAAACAGTTGTTAAGTTCGTCGGGCGAATAGAAATCCGGGTCGGTTACAAACACGCCCGGCACGTGGGTATGGCCCACGAAACAGAGGTGGCTGATGCGGTCGAAGATGCTCGCCATTTTCTGCGGATTGGTGTAGATGTCGTCGGGGAAGACGTATTCGTTGATCGGCCGGCGCGGCGAACCATGAAACGCCACGAAGCGTTCGTTGGAGGCCCGCGTGAGCATGGAACCCAGGAAACGCCAGCGCTTGTTGCGCCGGGCAATGTCCTTATCGTTTTCAAACTGCGTGCGCGTCCAGAACGCGGCGTTTTCGGCGGCAGTGTTGAAATTATGCGGCTCAAAGAAGATCGCAAAATCGTGATTGCCCATGAGCGAAAACTGGCAGCGCTCCATCACCAGGTCGATGCATTCGAGCGGGTTGGGGCCGTACCCGACCACATCGCCCAGGCAGGCGATACGCTGCACGCCACGGCTGTCGATGTCCGCCAGCACCGCCGTGAGCGCTTCGATATTGGCGTGAATGTCGGAAATAATCGCCAGGGGCTCGGTGCCGATCGGCGGCATATCCGGCGCCGGCGCGTGCCGGGCCACCGGGCGCAGTTCGGTCACCGTTTCGCCGCCTTCGCCTGTCGCTTCTTTCGGGTTCGGTTCGTTACTCTGCATTGTCTGTATCCATGTACCATGCCCAGGCGCGGCCCCATGGGCCCCGTAGTGCCGCCAAGACCAGCCATGCTAGTAGAGAAGCCCCCTAGGGTCAAACGGTTTCCAGCCACCCGATGGACCGGTCCACCGCCTTGTGCCACCCATGGACCAGCGTCGTACGCTGCTCGAGGGGCATCTGGGGTTGCCAAGTGCGATCGGCCGCCCAACCGGCGCGTAAGTCATGCAGGGACGCCCAGTAGCCCACCGCCAGCCCGGCGGCATAGGCGGCCCCTTGGGCGGTAGTTTCTATTACGCGAGGGCGTACAACCGGGACCCTGACAATATCGGCTTGAAACTGCATCAGCAGGCTGTTAACCGCCATACCGCCATCAACCCGCAGGCTCGCGAGTATGACCCCCGAATCCTGTTCCATCGCCTGGAGGACATCCCGTGTCTGGTAGGCGGTGGCCTCCAGGGCGGCCCGGGCAATGTGGGCCTTGGTGCTATGAGAGGAAAGGCCGACCACCGTGCCGCGGGCATCGCTGCGCCAGTAGGGGGCAAACAGGCCGGAAAAAGCCGGCACAAAGTAGACCCCGCCGTTATCGGGCACGCTGGCCGCCAGGGTTTCAATGTCCGCCGCTTGGGCGATGATGCCCAGGTTATCGCGCAGCCACTGCACCAGGGCTCCGGTGACGGCAATGGAGCCCTCCAGGGCATAGACGGCTGGCGTGTTACCAAACTGATAGGCCACGGTGGTCAGCAGGCCGCTGCGGGATTCGACCGGCTTGGTTCCCGTGTTAAGGAGCATAAAGCAGCCGGTGCCATAGGTATTCTTGGATTCTCCGGGTTCAAAGCAGGTTTGGCCCACCAGGGCCGCCTGCTGGTCGCCCAGCGCCCCGCAGACCGGAATGACGGCGCCAAAGGGCCCATCACGCAACGTGACGCCATAGCCGGTGGGCAGGCTCGAGGGGACGATCCGCGGCAGCATTTGTTCGGGGATGTTAAAGGTGTTTAGCATGCCGCGGTCCCATTGCAGGGTGGACAGACGCAGGAGCATGGTGCGGCTGGCGTTGGTGACATCGGTGACATGGCTGCCGCCGGCCGGGCCGCCGGTGAGCCACCAGATCAGCCAGGAGTCGATAGTGCCGGCCAGGGCTTCGCCGCGCTCGGCCGCTTCGCGTACGCCCGGCACGTGCTCCAGTATCCATTGCAATTTGGGCCCGGAGAAATAGGTGGCCAACGGCAGGCCGGTGACGGCACGGAATTGATCGGCCCTGGCCGGATCGCCTTCGGAGAGTCCATCGCAAATGGCTTTGGTGCGTGTATCCTGCCAGACAATGGCATTGCAATAAGGCCGGCCGGTGCGGGGATCCCAGACGACGGTGGTTTCGCGCTGGTTGGTGACGCCGATGGCGGCGATTTGGCTGGGGCCAGCCTTGGCCAGAGCCGCGGCAATAACCTCTTGGGTCGCCTGCCATATTTCCAGCGGGTCATGCTCTACCCAGCCGGGCTGGGGATAAATCTGCCGATGCTCCTTCTGCGCCGCGGCCACCGGGCCGGTGCGATCAAAAAGAATGCAACGCGTGCTGGTGGTGCCCTGGTCGATGGCGGCGATGTATTGTGGGTCAGGCATGCGGAACCTCCGTACTTCTCAGGGATTCTACAGTTTTGGTGGTTTGGCCTGCCACTTCCAGAATGCCATGAAGGCTGCTCCTGAGCCACAAAGCCACAACGGTCATTCCACCCAGCCCCAATAGACATACAAATGCCACGATCAATCTACTCATGACACCGTCTTTGCATGCCAGCAGGGCTACGAACATGCAGAGGAGAAGCAATCCACCCGTCGCCAGTGCCACCAGGATGCTCCACGTCCGGGCGCCGCGCAGATCCCCGCGCTGCATGCGGCGGGCGGTATTCACCGGCGACAACCCCAGACCCAGCAGGAAGAGGATGCACGCCATCCCAAATACGGCTCCATCCCATCCACCCCGCAACCTTGGATCCCATACCAACCCATAGATGACGGCGGCCGCCACAAACGGTATCGGCAGCAGCACCAGCGTGCCCCACACAAACAACCCCACGATGCACGGAATCCATTTCCGTGGGGCCACCGGGCGCGGTGTCGCGTATTGCAACGGTGGAACAGCGGCCGGTGCCAATGGCTCATTATCCATGCTGGTATTCTACGGCGCGGCGGATTGGGGTGGGTAGGGGCGATGCGGCGAAGAATGCCAATCGAAGGATGCCACGCAGTGGGGCGGGGTGTCAGCGGGCGGGTTAAATACGGCCAGGGAAGTGCGGGTCAAAAGCGGCCAGTTATTGAACACCTTATATACTTTACCCAACGGCTTCTTGGCAAGTCTCTTTTTCTGACTTTTCCGCCGTCTTCT
>Ga0316217_10003057_pt1 | contig 19485 bp, 13 predicted proteins | sample 1anoAmetaG_FD_203633 | JGI IMG/M metagenome (GOLD analysis project Ga0316217, IMG submission 203633) | Freshwater microbial communities from Trout Bog Lake, Wisconsin, USA - 1anoA | ecosystem: Environmental > Aquatic > Freshwater > Lake > Hypolimnion/Profundal zone | place: USA: Wisconsin...
GCAGAGGATCCTTGAAGGCTCGACGATATTAACATTTCGACACCCACGAAAGCCGATGCCCACAAATTACACATCCCATTGATGCTCTGCAAGTCTTTTATCGGGGAATTCAAAAAGATTCATACCGCCTTCGATGGCCCGATCCGATCCAGGTGAAAGGCACCGAGCGGGACGATCCCGGATCGGTCCCGCAACGTCTGGGCGGCGATGAGGAACGGCTCCGCTGCGGGTACAGGGTGCTTCCTGGAGACGGAGGAGACCAGCCTGTTGGACATCGGCAAGAATGACTCTAGAAATAATTATTTCATTTATTATGTGCATTTATGTGACGCCAGGGCTCCGATGACCGAGCCTTGCCCCGCCGCTTTACCTTATCGAAACCGATACGTTCCCGCGTCAGGAGGGTTTCTGAGCTGCTGTGCTGGTTGGCCTGGCTCGACCCATACCCTGCTAGGGACTGAGGACGATGGCTTTCCACTCGACCCATTCGGCCACCTCGGGAATCGGGAACAGCCTTGCCATGTCGACGAAGACTCCCACTCCATGGAAGGGGATGAACAGTCCTCTGCCAAGGTAGGGGATCTGGTCCAGCGGCACGCCACTGAAGGTGCGTTGGCCGAAAGCGGTCGTGACGGTCGAGGTCCCAAGGGGGCTCTTGATCTGCAACTTCTCGAACTGGGTGGTTCCGGTGACCAGGCCCTTGCCGCCTTTGATGTTGAAGGTATTGGCGTTCCTGTCGAAGACCACCGTGTCCCGGGGCGAGGAGCAGGCCAGGGTGCACTGTCCATTGCGCGAGCGCACGGTCCAGCTTCGATCCGGCCCGCGGATTTCGAGATCCGCCATGTTCTGGGTGATGGTCAAGGCATCCTGCCCACAGCCAAGGCGATAGCCGTTGACGTTGGTCCGGCTGATCGTCACGTCTCCCTGGTTCGAGTGGAAGCGGAAGCCTTCGCTGGTCGGATCCAACTGATAGGCCCCGGCGGAGCCAGGCTCGTAGTAGATGCTGCCCCAGGGGAAGCCCTGGATGGTCGAACGGTCGGGACCTGAAACCGCGTCCCCCAGACACCAACCCGTTCCACATGACAGGGCGACCAAAAGGACGATGGCTTTCATATCGAAGCCTCCTGATAGATGTCCTTCAGCCGTCTTCCAGGCACAGCCCAGCATGCGGAAGAAGGCCAAGGATACCGTCACTTGCCATTGTGGATGCTGGCATTATCGGTCCACTTCCAGTTCCGCGCAATGAGGCCTTACCTCGCTGGTCCTCGCGCCAGACCGTCTTCGATAGGCGCCGGGTTCTCCCGTTTCCAGCCCCGCCTCAGGCGAACCGGGAAGGTCACGGGGAAGTGCCTTTTTTGATGATTTCAAAGGAAACTGACAATAGAAATATTTCTTTTTGATATTTTTCAGACGTTGATCTATGTTGCGCCAGTAAATAACCAAACTTCCCGAGAAGTGCCCCTATGGTCCCAGCGCGGGTTCCCGATCTTCCCTGCGTCAAGCTCCGTCCGGCCGATGCCGGGCCGTCGCCCGGCGCAGACCCGCGGCTGTTGCGGGTCATGGCCGGTCTGTTTCCGGGCCGGCCGGAGGAGGCGCCCGAACTCCAGGCCGAACGGGCCCGGCTGGGCCACGCTTCCGCCAGCGCGGCGCGGAAGGCCTTGCACCACCTCGAACCCTTCCGCAACCCCCTGGTCCATGCCCAAGAGGTCGCGCCATTCCGCTGTACCCAGATCGTCCACCTGGCGGCTCGGATCGAAACGATCCTCGCGGCTGGCCACCGAGCCTCCCGTTCCGCTGGAACTTCCGGAGGAGAGTGACCATGTTCCAACCGTCCCGGCTCTGTTCCATCGCCCGGCTGCTGCCAGGGCTGCCCTTGGCGTTCCTTCTCCCCGGCACCGGCTGCGCCCAGAAGGGCGCGCCGGCCCCCGCCGCCCCGGCGCCGGCGGTGGTCGTGGCCCAGGTGGTGCAGAAGACAGTACCTGTCTACGCCGAGTTCGTCGCCCGCACCGACGCCTCCAGCAGCGTGGAACTGGTAGCCCGCGTGGAGGGCTTCCTGCTCGCCAAATCCTTCCAGGAGGGACATGTGGTGCACAGGGGCCAGGTGGTTTACCGGATCGACTCGGCCCAGTATGACGCAAACGTCATGTCGGCCAAGGCCAAGGTGGCCCAGGCCCAGGCGCAGCTCATGAAGGCCGACCAGGACGTCGAACGCTACCGGCCCCTGGCCGCCGGCCACGCCATCCCGCAGCAGGATCTGGACACCGCCCTGGCCAACCAGATGGCGAGCCAGGCTGACCTGCAGTCCGCCCAGGCCGGCCTGGTCCAGGCCAACCTCAACCTGTCCTACTGTACCATCGTCTCGCCCATCGAGGGGATCATCGGCCGCAGCACGGTCGACACCGGCAACCTGGTTGGCCGGGGCTCGGCCACGGTGCTGGATACGGTGTCCACCCTGGATCCCATCAAGGTGACCTTCGGCATCCCCGAAGCCGGATGGCTGAACCTGGCCAAGCGCCGGGGCAAGGGCTCCTCCACCGAAGTGCGCCTGGTGCTGGCCGATAACAGCCTGTACCCGAGGCCCGGCCGGTTCACCTTCCTGGACCGGGCCGTGGACCTCAAGACCGGCACCCTCCAGGTGGAGTGCGAGTTCCCCAACCCCGACGGGCTGATCCGGCCCAACCAGTTCGGCCGGGTGCGGGTGGTCTCCGACACCGCGCAGGATGCCTTCCTGATCCCGCAGAAGGCGGTGATGGAGCAGCAGGGGGCGAAGGCGGTCTACGTGGTGGGGCCGGACAACAAGGTGGCCCAGCGCACGGTGGTGCTGGGGCCGGTGGTGCGATCCTGGTTCATCGTCAGCGAGGGCCTCAAGGCCGGGGAGCAGGTGATCGTGGAGGGCCAGCAGAAGGCCCACCCCGGCGCGACCGTGGTCCCGGCCTGGCAGGCCGCCAGTGCCGAACCTTCCGGCGACTGAGCCATGGCCACGTTCTTCATCCACCGTCCCGTCTTCGCGATCGTAGTGTCCCTGGTGATCCTCATCGCCGGGATCGTCTCCCTGGCGGGCCTGCCCATCGCCCAGTATCCGCAGATCACCCCGCCCATGATCCAGGTGGAAGTGAGCTATCCCGGCGCCAACGCCGCCACCCTGGAGCAGTCCATCGCCGCCGCCATCGAGCAGGAGGTCAACGGCGCCGAGCACATGCTGTACATGAGTTCCAAGTGCTCCAATGATGGTCGCTACGTGCTCCAGGTGACCTTCCAGGTGGGCACCAACATCGACCTGGCCAACGTCGACATCAACAACCGGGTGCAGAAAGCCCAGCCCAAACTGCCGGAGGACGCGGTCAACGCCGGAATCTCGGTGACCAAGCAGTCGCCGGACATGCTGATGATCATCGCCCTGTCCTCGCCGGACCGGAGCCACGACGACATCTTCCTGTCCAACTACGCCACCATCAACCTGGTGGATGCCATCGCCCGCACCCCGGGGGTGGGTTCGACCATGATCGTCGGCCAGCGCGACTACTCCATGCGCACCTGGGTGCGCCCGGACCGCCTGGCCGAACTGAACCTGACCGCCAGCGACATCATCGGCGCCATCCAGGAACAGAACGTGCTCACCCCGGCCGGCTCCGTGGGCCAGCCGCCGGCCAAGGCGGGCCTGTCGTTCCAGTACACCGTGGACGTGAAGGGCCGCCTGGTGAACGAGCAGGAGTTCGGCGACATCGTGGTCAAGGCCAACCCCGACGGCTCCATCCTGCGCCTGCGCAACGTCGCCCGCCCCGAGCTGGCGGCCCGGACCTACACCAGCTTCGGCCGGATCGACGGCAAGCCCTCCACCCTGATCCAGGTTTTCCAGCTGCCCGGGGCCAACGGCATCCAGACCGCTGCCAGCCTGCGCGCCCTGCTGGGCCGGATGCAGGCCGACCTTCCCCCGGGGGTCGAGGCCGGGATCGTGCTGGACACCACCCAGTTCGTGCACGCCGCCATCGACGAGGTGGTCCACTCCCTGCGCGATGCCATCATCCTCGTGCTGCTGGTGGTGTTCCTGTTCCTGGGCAGCTTCCGGGCCACCCTGATCCCGATGCTGGCGGTGCCGGTGTCCCTGGTGGGCACTTTCGCAGCCTTCGTGCCGCTGGGCTTCTCCATCAACACCCTGACCCTGTTCGCCGTCGTCCTGGCGGTGGGGATCGTGGTGGACGACGCCATTGTGGTGGTGGAGGCGGTGGAGCACCACATCGAGCGCGGCCTGGATCCCATGGCCGCCACCGAGCGGGCGATGGCCGAGGTTTCCGGGCCGGTGGTGGCCATCGCCCTGGTGCTGTGCGCGGTGTTCGTGCCGGTGGCGTTCATGGGCGGGATCACCGGCCAGCTGTACCGGCAGTTCGCCCTGACCCTGTCGGTGGCGGTGCTGCTCTCGGCCCTGGTGGCGCTCACTCTCACGCCCGCCCTGTGCACGCTCATCCTCAAGCCGCGCAAGGCCATGCGGGGTCCCCTGGGGGCGCTGATCGGCGGCTTCAACCGGGGCTTCGACCGGGTGGCGGCCGGCTACGGCCGCACCGTGGCCCTGCTGGTGCGCCGGATCGCGGTTGGCCTGGCGTTCCTGGCCCTGCTCACGGTGGCAGCGGGCGGCCTGGCCAGGCGGTTGCCCACGGGGTTCGTGCCGGACGAGGACCTGGGCTACTTCTACGCCGTGCTCACGCTGCCTGACGGCGCTTCCATGGAGCGCACCGAGCAGCTGGCGCGCAAGGCCGAAGTCGACCTGGGCAGGCTGCCGGGGGTACAGAACGTGATCACCCAGGGCGGCTTCAACCAGCTCACCGGCGCCTATACCACCAACAGCCTCAGCTTCATCGTGGTGCTCAAGCCCTGGGAGGAGCGCAAGGACGAGCGCAGCCAGGCGGCCTTCCTGATCTCCGGCCTGCGCGCCACCTTCAACGCCTATCCCGAGGCCGCGGCGGTGGTGACCGTGCCGCCGCCGATTCCCGGCCTGGGCAGCGCCGGCGGCATGCAGGTCGAGATCCAGGACCGCACCGGCCACGACCCCCGGGACCTGCAGCGCGCTGCGGAGCAGGTGGTGACCGCGGCGCTGGCCAGGCCAGAGCTGGCGGCGCCCTACAATGCCTTCCGCACCAGCGTGCCGCAGCTCAACCTCGACCTGGACCGGGACAAGGTCAAGCTGCTGGGCATTCCGGTGAGCCAGGTGTTCCAGAGCCTGCAGGTGTTCCTGGGCGGCTTCGAGGTGAACGACTTCAACCTGTTCGGGCGCACCTACAAGGTGATGGTCCAGGCCGAGCCGGCGTTCCGGGCCACCCCAGGCCAGATCGGCAACATCTTCGTGCGCACCGGAGCCGGCGACATGGTCCCCCTGAGCACCCTGACCCGAAGCGTGGCCGCCTCGGGGCCGGACGTGATCCAGCGCTACAACATGTTCCGCACCGCCGAGGTGTCCTTCGCCAACTCCCTGGGCTACAGCACCGGCCAGGCCCTGGACGCCATGGAGGCCTGCGCCGGCCAGGCGCTGCCGCCAGGCTACGGCTTCGACTGGACCGGCACCGCCTACCAGGAAAAGGCCGCCGGCAGCTCGCAGATGATGATCCTCGGGATGGGGCTGCTGTTCGTGTTCCTGTTCCTGGCCGCCCAGTACGAGAGCTGGACCATCCCCTTCGGCGTGCTGCTGGGCCTGTCCACCGGCATCTTCGGGGCGTTCGCGGCGCTGACCGCGCGCCGGGCCCTCACCGGCGCCCAGACCATCAACGACGTCTACGCCCAGATCGGGATCGTCATGCTCATGGGCCTGGCCGCCAAGAACGCCATCCTGATCGTGGAGTTCGCCAAGGCCAAGCACGACCAGGAGGGCCTGCCGGTGCGCGAGGCGGCGATCGCCGGCGCGCGCCTTCGCTTCCGGCCCATCCTCATGACCTCGTTCGCCTTCATCCTGGGCGTGGTGCCGCTGGTGCTGGCCGCCGGCGCCGGCGCCGCCTCGCGGCGCACCATGGGCACCGCGGTGTTCGGCGGCATGGTCTGCGCCACCGTGCTCGGGGTGTTCATGATCCCCGTGCTCTACACCACCATCGAGCTGGGCGTGGCCCGGCTGCGCCCGCGGCCGGCCGTGCCGGTCGCGCCGGCCGCCGCGCCATGAGCAGGTTCTTCATCCACCGGCCGGTGTTCGCCATCGTCCTGTCGCTGGTGATCCTGATCATGGGCGCGGTGTCCATCCTGGTCCTGCCGGTCTCGCAGTATCCCAAGATCGCCCCGCCCATGGTCCAGGTGAACGTGGTCTACCCCGGCGCCAGCGCCGAGACGGTGGAGCAGTCGGTGGCAGCCGCCGTGGAGCAGGAGGTCAACGGCGCCGAGCACATGCTATACATGAACTCCAAGAGCTCCAGCGACGGCAGCTACCTGCTGCAGGTGAGCTTCGCGGTGGGCACCGACGTGGACCTGGCCTCGGTGGACATCAACAACCGGGTGCGCAAGGCCGTGGCCAAGCTGCCGCCGGAGGCGGTGGCGGCCGGGATCACCGTGGCCAAGAAGTCGCCCGACCTGCTCATGGTGATGGCGGTCTATTCTCCGGACCGCAGCTACGACGACGTGTTCCTGTCCAACTACGTCTCCATCAACATGCTTGACGCCATCAACCGCACGCCCGGCGTGGGCGGCACCAGCCTGGTGGGCCAGCGCGACTACGCCATGCGGATCTGGCTCCAGCCCGACCGGATGGCCCGGCTGGGGGTGGGCGCCGCCGACGTGGCCCGGGTGATCAAGGACCAGAACGTGCTGGCTCCGGCCGGGGCGGTGGGGGCGCCGCTGGCGGCGCCGGGCCTGGCCTTCCAGTACCCGGTGAACGTCAAGGGTCGGCTCACCGAGGTGGCCGAGTTCGAGGATCTGGTGGTCCGCACCCTGCCTGGCGGCTCCTTCGTGCGCATCAAGGACATCGCCCGCACCGAACTGGCGGCCAGCAGCTACAGCAGCTTCGCCCGGCGCGATGGCCAGCCGGCCACCCTGATCGAGGTGTTCCAGCTGCCGGGCGCCAACTCCATCCAGACCGCCAATCTGCTGCGCAAGCTCATGGCCGGGCAGGGCGCGCGCATGCCGGCGGGGATCAAGGCCGAGCTCACCTACGACACCACCAGGTTCGTGCGCGCCTCCCTGGACGAGGTGGTGGGCGCCCTGCGCGATGCGGTGATCCTGGTGGTGCTGGTGGTGTTCTTCTTCCTGGGCAGCTTCCGGGCCACCCTGATCCCGATGCTGGCGGTGCCGGTGTCCCTGGTGGGGACCTTCGCGGCCTTCGTGCCGCTGGGCTTCTCCGTCAACACCCTGACCCTGTTCGCCGTCGTCCTGGCGGTGGGGATCGTGGTGGACGACGCCATCGTGGTGGTGGAGGCGGTGGAGCACCACATCGGCCAGGGCCTGACCCCGGTCGAGGCCACCGGGCGGGCCATGTCGGAGGTGGCCGGGCCGGTGGTGGCCATCGCCCTGGTGCTGTGCGCGGTGTTCGTGCCGGTGGCCTTCATGGGCGGGATCACCGGCCAGCTGTACCGGCAGTTCGCCCTGACCCTGTCGGTGGCGGTGCTGCTCTCGGCCCTGGTGGCGCTCACCCTCACCCCCGCCTTGTGCACGCTCATCCTGCGGCCGCGCAAGCCGATGCGCGGCCCCCTGGGGGCGCTCCTGCGCGGCTTCGACGCCGGCTTCGGCCGGGTCTCGGGCGCCTACCGGCGGATCCTGGGCCTGTTCGTGCGCCGGTTCGGCCTGGCGCTGGTGGTCCTGGGGGTGCTGGCGGCGGCCACCGGTGGGCTGGCCAAGCTGCTGCCCGGCGGGTTCGTGCCGATCGAGGACCAGGGCAGCGTGTTCATCGTGCTCACCCTGCCCGACGGCGCCTCCATGGAGCGCACCAGCGCCCTGGCGGCCAAGGCCGAGAAGGACCTCCTGGCGATCCCCGGGGTGCAGGACGTGCTCGCCCTGGGCGGCTACAACATCCTCAGCAGCACGGTGAGCTCCAACAACGTGACCCTGATCGCGGTGCTCAAGGCCTGGGAGGAGCGCAGGACCCCGGCGCTCGCCCTGCGCGGGCTCGCCCCCAAGCTGATGGCGGCCATGAACGCCTATCCCGAGGCGCGCGCCTTTGTCGGGGTGCCCCCGCCCATCCCGGGGCTGGGCGCGGCCGGCGGGTTCCAGTTCGAGCTGCAGGACCGGGGTGGGCACTCCGCCCAGGAGTTGGACCGGGTGACCCGCGACTTCCTCCAGGCGGCTTCCGGCCGGCGGGAGGTCCAGGGCCTGGTCAGCGGCCTGCGCACCCAGGTGCCGCGGATCAAACTGGCGGTGGACCGGGACCAGGCCAAGGTGGACGGCCTGCAGGTGGACGGGGTGTTCCGGACCCTGCAGATCTTCCTCGGCGGCCTGCAGGTGAACGACTTCAACCGGTTCGGCAAGACCTACCACGTGATGATCCAGGCCGGCCAGGAGTACCGCGCCTCGTCCGAGAGCATCCGGGAGTTCCACGTCCCTTCCAGCTCCGGGGACATGGTGCCGCTGGGCTCCCTGGTGCGGATCGGGGCGGGCACCGGGCCCGACCTGGTGCAGCGCTACAACCTGTTCCGCACCGCCGAAATCAGCGGCGCCAACGCCGCCTCGGCCAGCACCGGCCAGGCCCTGGAGGCCATGGAGCAGGTGGCCCGGGCCACGCTGCCGCCGGGGTTCGGCTTCGAATGGACCGGCACCGCCTTCCAGGAGAAGCTGGCCGGCGGCTCCCAGGTGATGATCCTGGGTATGGGCCTGCTGTTCGTGTTCCTGTTCCTGGCCGCCCAGTACGAGAGCTGGACCATCCCGTTCGGGGTGATCCTGGGCCTGGTCCTGGGGATCTTCGGGGCGTTCCTGGCCCTGATGCTGCGCCTGGCGATCCAGCGCATCCCCACCTTCAACGACGTCTACGCCCAGATCGGGATCGTCATGCTCATGGGCCTGGCGGCCAAGAACGCCATCCTGATCATCGAGTTCGCCAAGCTCAAGCACGAGCGGGAGGGCCTGCCGGTGCCGGAGGCGGCGCTGGAGGGGGCGCACATGCGCTTCCGGCCGATACTCATGACCTCGTTCGCCTTCATCCTGGGCGTGCTGCCCCTGGTGCTGGCCAGCGGCGCCGGGGCCTCCTCCCGGAGGACCATGGGCACCGCCGTGTTCGGTGGCATGCTCTCGGCCACCGCCCTGGGCGTGTTCATCGTACCCGCCTTGTATGTCGCCATCGAACGCCTGGTGGCGGCGGTCCGCCGCCGTCCCGATGTCCCGGCCGCCCTGGCGCCCCGGGAGAAGGAGATCCCATGAACCGCTCCGTCCGACTGAGCCTGGCGCTGCTGGCGGCCCTGGCGCCGGCCTGCAAGCTGGCGCCCACCTACGAGCGGCCCAAGGCCGGCCTGCCGGAAGCCTATGCCGGCCAGGCGCCGGCGCCAGGCGCCGCGAGCTTCGCCGACGTGGCCTGGTTCGACCTGTTCCAGGACCCGGTGCTCAAGGAGCTGGTCCGGATCGCCATCGACCAGAACGCCGACCTTCGGATCGCCGCCAACCGGGTGCTGCAGACCGAGGTCCAGGTGGGGATCGCCCGGTCCTACCGGTCGCCCACGGTGACCTCCGGGCCAGGCGCGAGCCGGGGCGTCGACGCCGGCGCGCGCGCCCTGCAGGGCGCCAATGCCGCCCCGGGCGACCAGTACGTGGTGAACATGGGTGTCTCCTACGAACTGGACTTCTGGGGCAGGCTGCGCAGCCAGACCGACGTGGCCCGGGCCCAGTTCCTGGCCAGCCAGGAGAACCGCAACCTGGTGCTGCAGACCCTGGTCACCGGCCTGGCCCAGGCCTACTTCCAGCTGCGGGAACTGGACGCCGAGCTGGACGTCGCCCGCAAGACCCTGGACTCCCGCGAGGGATCGCTCAGGCTGGTGAAGCTGCGCCACATCCCCGGGCTCATCTTCGCCGGAATCGGGACGATCTCGGACGCGTTGGGGTGGGGATCCCGAGCGACTAAAAAGGTCCTTCAGGAAATCATCGATGCGGGGATGGTGCTCATCGATGACAGCGAACGCATGCTTTTTCTCCCGAATGCGATCCGGTACAACCTTCCGGACAACCCCAATATCATCCTGGGGTGGCGTAAACCTTGGTCTGAAATTCCTGAGGGTAATTTCCGCAACTCCATTCATAACATCATATTGCCGAGCATCAAGGCCAAGGGGCCCTCCTTCCTTGGTGCCTTCCTCAGCTCCTGTCCCCTGGGGAACCCTTCGCCGAACGGTTCTCGGAACCCTTCGCCAAACTGTTCAGTGGACCCTTCGCCTAACGGTCCGGGGAACCCGACCAGGAACCCTCTGGCCGACCCTTCGGGGAATCAGATAACAGATATCGGTGATCAGTTAACAGCTTCAAATGCTGTTGTTGTTATGGGGGCTTCGCCTGGGGGAACCGGGGATACACGTGAAGAACTCCGGACAGATCCAGAGATTTCGTCCACATCCATCAGGGACTCGGCCACCACCAGCAGTACGGCACCACCCGTCACCTCCCCCCATGTTCCGCTGCCCCCCCCTCCAGGGCCCATTGCGCAGCCCAGGATGCAGGGGATCCCGGCCAGGGGACCCGAGTGCCCGTCGGACACCAACGGCGGTCTTGACGACGGCGCAGAGCCTGCGGACTTCGAGGAGATTGCCAACGAACCCGACTTCGGCATCCAGGCTGAGGCCCATGGGGTCCTTCTCTCTTACCAGCAGCGAGTCACCGCCTTGGCGCCTGGGTTGTTCACAGCCTGGAACCAGGGGCACCCTGCTGATCCCCCGCTCTCCCTGGATGAGTTTGGCCATATCGACCCCGATGACGAGGGGAAGGGGGCTCGGTTGTTCCGGCGTCTGTGTGACCTCTTGGCCACCCGACCCGAGGCAGGCGAGCACCTGCAGGCGATCTTTAGTTCGTTTGAGAAGAACCACTTCGCCTGGGGCCTGAACGAAAAGGGGACGGCCTACTCGCTGGGCTTCCTCCTCAGCAATGTCCAGAACCTGGAAAGGTACGCCGAAGCAGCAGTGGCCGCGTCGAAGAGGACTCCCCGGCCAGCAAACTCCAGCAAGCCCAAAGCTGCTAGCCATCGACATGATCGAGCCGCCGCTGATGAGGCCTACCGTCAGGCTGCCGCCTCCCAAAGAAATCCATCGCTAGGTCTCAATCGGACCTCGCTTGATGTCCTTTCCTCCAAATAACCTCCCCAGGAGAAAAACTTGAAAGACAGCTCGCTCCCCTACTTCCGTGCCGACGGCCTGCCCGACCTCACTTGCTCCATCTGCGGCGTGAGTCAGGACAAGATGAACGTCTTCCCCTTCCCCAAGGGGGCCACCCCGGCGGCCGCCTGCCTCCCCTGCTGGATGAAGTACGACGCGGACCGGGAAGCCATGCCCTATGAACCGCGCGGACCGCGCGTGCACGGGACTCCCGCCGAGCCCTGGGTTCCCCACGTCCACAAGGACGTTTACGACCTGGACCTCGATCAATGGGTTTCCACCCAGCTCAAGGCCATCGGCCTCGAACCTAATGAAATCGGTGCTGACCTTGAGCGGGTACCCCCTTTGCTGCTGGAGGAAATGCCCAAGGCGATTCTCGATGCACTCAAGGTCGGGAAGCTCCCCCCGGTCGGCTGTGGGCTTGCGGGGATCCCCGGAGGGGGTAAGACCCAGGCTCTCGCTGCCATCCTGAGACTCTCCCTCACTAACAATTTTCGGAACACGATTGCCCGCGAGGGTCTCAAGTCGGTCAGCAAGGTGTCGTGGGCTAATTGGCCCGTTACCGCCGCGCAGTGGCGCCTCCGGCCGCTGGAGGACGACATCAGCAACCAGTTCGAGAATTACTCGCAGTGCCGGCTGCTGGTGCTCGACGACCTCGGGCGAGAAGCCAAGCGTTCGGGTTCGGATTACACCGAGGATCGGGTCACGTCGCTCCTGGACAGCATCGTGACCATCCGCGATCGGAAGAACCTTCCCGTTCTCTGGACGACCAACGTCGGGGAAGATGCGCTCATCAGGAGGTACGGAGCGTCGATGTGGCGCCGCCTCACGCGAATCAACCCTCTGATCACCCTTGAGGGCTTGAGGCTCTTCCCGGTCGCGAAGCCCTGATTTAGAGAAGGCCGAGGGCACAGGGGCACCATCATCCCACCCCAGGGGTAGTGCACATCACCGACCGCTTCTGATTAGCGCCAACGGCTTGTGGGCCCTCCGGTGAAGGTTGCCCGGCCCCACGCCCTGGTTTTTCAAGGCCGGTTCCCACCTGCCGCGATCGTCAGTTGCGGCTGCAACCAATCTGTAGCACATGAACAAAGGCCCCGGCGCTCTTGGCAATCTGGGGCCTTCGCATGCCTAGTTTCCGCCGAGGATGTGGAGTGCATTGCCGAGGCCCGGCCAAGACCTCAAAGCTACATCCAAGGGACTATGCAAATGATAGCTATGGCCATTCTCATGTACTCCGATGACCGGCCGAACAGGGTCGGCTGCCCCCCCCGACATCAGGTCAAAGGGCAGCCACCCAGCATCCGGGTACACCCATTGGAACTTGTCACCTATCCCGAAGGTGGGAGCAGCCATCGTCATTTTCCATCCCTCGCACGCCCAGCTTCGCCACCCGTTCCTGCAGGTCGACGTCTCCGACGCCGCCTGGGCGGAGACGGTCTGGCAAGTGCATATCGCCTCCCTTGGCGACCTTCTGCGTCTGGTAGCGCTTGAGCAGCAGCGGCGGTACCCCAACCTGGTGGTGGCCTACCCGGCGGAGACGGCCACGAGGCCGATCTCCGTTGTCCCATACGGGTTCACCTTATTGGTGCTGCGACATCCGGACCTGGCCGCGATGGTCCCCGAGTTGAGGAGCTACCCCGCCTTGGCCTATCCGGCCCGGTGCTTCCCTGGCGGCAAGGCCGATACCATCCTGGTGGTCGACGGCTGGCAGGGGGAGGTCACCGGCCTGCTGGCCCATACCGCCACCCTGGCGATCCAGCTTGAGGGCACGCTCAAGGGTGTGACGGACGTAGCCTGGCGGTTGTTCGACGAGTTGGGGATCGTGCTGGACGCAACCTTGCGGATCCGTGACTTTCGGGGCCCGGCCCGCGCGCAGTACTCCCTTGATGGCTGGAGTGGCATCGATGGCCTCCGGCGTGCCGCCGGGAGCTTCCGGGCCCGGCCGCCGAAGCCCCGGGACACGTCTGGGGCTGGGTGGGACACCCAGGTGGAGGACCAGCCGTGAGGGAGGGCTACTGGGTCAACCTCAGCACTGGCCTCTGGTTCGAAATCGATGACCACGCCGCCTGGGTGCGGCGCTTTGACTGCGCCCGCCGGGCTGGACTGCCCGACGAGGTTGCGCGGCGGATCGGCGCCATGCCGTACCGTTACCTTGACGGCCCTGAGCGGCACGCCATCCTCTACGCCGCCATGGCCTGCGGGCTGGTGCGGGTCCGGAGCCACTTTGACCACGTGACCATCGAGAGCACCCGCCCGCTCCAGGAGGTGCTTCCTGCCTTAGCCAACTTCATGGGTCAGACCTTCGGCCCCTGCACCTTGGTCAAGATCAATATCTTGCCCCACGGTCCTTTCTTCGCTCAGCCATACCAGGCCATCGCGGCGGCCCTTGAACGGGAAGATCTGGCCTCGTTGCATTCGTCCCCACCATGAAGCTGGGAAGACTATTCCTCGAATGAGCTTAAGGGTGCGGGCGGGCTCATCGGGGGAACTCGATGGCTATCATCTCCCCAGATGGACGAACCGAAACGAATCCAGTCCAAACAAAGGAGCCAAATGCCTCAGCCCCGTCGCAATCGCAAGACCCCCACCCAGCCGCTCCCGGCGCTGCCTCCCGAGCTTCAGCTCATGAGCCCGGAGATGGCGGCCCAGGTGTTGGATACCACTGTGGCCACCCTCGCGTCCTGGAGGTTCGATCAGCTCGGCCCGGCCTATGTGAAGATCGGGTCCCTGGTCCGGTACCCGGTGGCGGATCTCCAGGCGTGGATCGCCGGTCGCACCGTGAGGCATCAGCTCAGCGCCTGATACGGTAAAGATACGGTAACCGACCCCCAGCAACGTCCCGCCTAACTTCTCGGTTGCGTCGATAAAAAACAACCCCGACTCAATCCTGGTCGGGGTTTCTTCTTGGTACCGGCGGTCGGACTCGAACCGACACCCCATCGCTGAGAACAGATTTTGAGTCTGTCGCGTCTGCCATTTCGCCACGCCGGCGGCAGGTCCCAGTCTAGGGCAAGTGGCGCCCGGCTGGAAGGGCCAGCGCCGCTCAGCTCCGGCGGGTGGCCAGCAGGTGGCCGATGGCCACGGCGGCGGCGTCGGCGGCGTCGGCGGGGAGGGCGGTCTTGAGGTTCAGGATGACCATGATCATCTTGCCCACCTGGGTCTTGTCGGCCCAGCCGTAGCCGCTGACGGCCTTCTTCACCTGCATGGGGTTGTAGTCGCCCACCGGCAGCTGGTGCAGGCCGGCGGTGAGCAGGATGCCGCCGCGGATCTGGCCCAGCTTGAGCGCGGAGGCGGCGTTCTTCTCCACGAAGGGGGACTCCACCGCCATGAACTGGGGCCCGTGGCGGGCGATCACCTCGGTGAGCTTGAGGTGGATGCCCAGGATCCGCTGGTCGAAATCGGCCCCCCGGGGCGAGCGGATCACCCCGGAATCCAGCAGCTCCATGCGCGAACCCAGGCGCGAGACCACCGCCCAGCCGCAGGCCAGGGAGCCGGGATCGACCCCCAGGCAGATGGCGGGCGCGGGCGGGGCGATCAACCCTTCTTCCGCTTGGCCTGGGGCTTGCCGAAGCCGGAGACGGCGGAGGTCTTGGGCCGCCCGGTGCGCACGCTGCCCTTGGGCGGCTTGACCCGCGCCGGGGGCCGGCCGCCGGGGGCGGGCTTGGCCGCCCGGGGCTTGGCCGTCCGGGCCGGACGGGCCTCGCCGGCGCTGGCCGGCCGGGCCTCGCCGGCACTGGCTGGCCTGGCCTCGCCGGCGCGGGCCGGCCGGGCCGTCCGGGCCGGGGCGCCTTCCCGCCCGGCCCGGGGGCCGGCGGCCCTGGCCGGCCGGGCCCGGGCCCCGCTGCGGCCGTCCGCCACGAAGTCGGCCTCGCGCAGGGTGGCCGGCGCGGCCAGGCTGGGCACGAAGCTGCGGGCCTTGCCCTTGCCGTCCTGGGCGGTGGCCTCCACCACCCAGCCCGAGACCCGGCGCAGGTCCTCGTCCACCCCGGTGATCTCCACCTTGACCTTGTCGCCGATGGTGAGCACCACGTTGGCGCCCTGGCCCACGGCCTTGGTGCGGTCCTGGTCGACCGTGAAGCTGCCGCCCAGGGCGCCCAGGGGCACCCCCACCTCCACGAACGGGGCGTCCAGGCGGATGAAGGCCACCTTCAGGGAGAAGCCCTGGATCCGGCCCTCGAAACGGTGCCCGATCTTGGTCTTCATGATCAGGCAGGTCTTCCACTTGTCGTTCTCGCGCTCGGCCTCGGTGGCGGTCTGCTCGAGGTCGCTGCAGGTCTTGGCCACCACCGCCAGCTGGCCGTGCAGCCCCGCGGGCAGCTTCTGGCCGCGCAGGACCTTGCGCAGCAGCCGGTGGACCTCCAGGTCCGGGTAGCGCCGGATCGGGCTGGTGAAGTGCAGGTAGTCGTCCAGGGCCAGGCCGGAATGGCCGATGTTGTCGGCGCTGTACTCGGCCCGCTTCAGGCTGCGCACCAGCAGGGTGTTGAGCATGGCCTCCAGGGGGCCGCCGCGGATCTGGTCCAGCAGCCGGTTGAGCACCTCGGGGGTGGCCTCGTCGTAGGCCCGCAGCAGGCCGAAGGCGCCGGCCACCTCCTTGAAGGCCTCCAGCTTCAGGGGGTCCGGGTTGTCGTGGATCCGGTAGATGGTGGGGATCTTGCGGCGGGTGAAGAAGGTGGCCACCGCCTCGTTGGCCAGCAGCATGAACTCCTCGATCATGCGGTGGGCGTCGTGGTGGGGGTAGCGGCGGGCGTCCACCGGGCGGCCCTCGGCGTCGAAGACGAACTCGGTCTCCTCGCTGTCGATGGCCAGGGCGCCGCGGCCCAGCCGGATCCGGGTGAGGCTGCGGGACACCTTCAGGGCGTCCTCGAGCAGGGCGCAGACCTCGGTCCCCAGGGCCTGGCGCAGGGGCCGGGCCTGGTCGATGCAGGCCTCCTTCACCTGGTCGTAGGTGAGCCGCCGGCGGGAGCGGATCACCGATTCGCTGAACCGGGTCTCCTGCACCGACAGGTCGCGGGCCAGGGTGATCCAGGCGCTGAGGGTGAGCCGGTCGACCCCCTCGCGCAGGCTGCACAGCTCGCCCGAGAGCCGCTCGGGCAGCATGGGGATGCACTGGTCCGGGAAGTAGACCGAGGTGCCGCGGGCCAGGGCCTCCTGGTCCAGGGGGCCGGACTCGGCCACGTAGTGGCTGACGTCGGCGATGTGCACGCCGAGGATCCAGCCGCCGCCCTCGTCGTCGGGCAGGGCCTCCAGGCTGATGGCGTCGTCGAAGTCCTTGGCGCTGGGGGGATCCACGGTGACGGTCAGCACGTGGCGCAGGTCCTCCCGGCCCTCGAGCCATTCCGCGGGGATCACGGTGGGGAAGGGGGCCAGCTCGTCCATCACCGGGGCCGGGAATTCGGTGCGCAGGTTGTAGAGGGCGGCGGTGAGCCTGTTCTCGATCTTGAGGTCGGTGAGCCGGCCCAGCCGGGCCAGCACCACGCCGCGGATCTGCTGGGCCTGGGGGTCCGGGTCCAGCTGGATGCTGACCAGGTCGCCGTCCTCGGCCAGGTCGCTGGCCGGGACGCTGACGATCTGGCTCAGCCGGGGCTCCAGCGGCACCGCGCTCCAGCCCCAGGCCTGCTTCTGCAGGTGGGCCGGGATGGGGTTGGGGTTGCGCGCGAGCACCTTGACCACGATCGCCCGGGGCCGGCCGTCGAAGGTCAGCCCGGTCATCTCGGCCTGGACCCGGTCGCCGTGGATGGCGCCGTGGCCCTCGCGCCAGTCCACCAGGAGGTCGAAGCCCTGGCGCTTCTGCGCGCCGATCGGCCGGAGGAAGCCGCCGGCGCCCTCCGGATGGCCCAGGAAGGTCGCTTCGAAGGTCTCGTAGGGCCGCGTGCCGGTGGGCGGCGGCGGCTGGGGGCCGGCGTCGCGCTGGGCCGGGGCGGGCCGCCCGGGCCGGGCGCCCTGGCGGGGCCGGCTGGAAAAGGGTGCGGAGCGGGGGGTGGGGGATGGTTTTCTTCGGGCCATGCCCCCAGTCTGACAGAGATGACCAGGGGGGCCCGCCGGGGAGGGGATCCGCTAGGATGAAGGGATGCGCATCGTCCTGCTCCGCCTTTCCGCCCTGGGCGACATCCTCCGGGTGCTGCCGGCCTGGGCGAACCTGCGGGCGGCCTTTCCGGAGGCGCGCTTCCAGGCGGTGGTGGAGGACCGCCACGCCTTCCTGCTGGAGCCCCTGGACTGGCTGGAGCCGGTGCTGGTCCGGCGCGCCCGCCTGGCCCGGCCCTGGACCGCCCTGGCCGAGCTGCGCCGGGTGGCCGGAGGCCTGGAGGGCGCCGAGGTCTCGCTGGATTTCCACGGCATCCTGAAATCCGCCCTGGCCCCGTGGCTGGCCCGGATCCCGGAGCGCTGGGGCGACGGCCACACCCGGGAGGGGGCCCGGCTGACCCAGACCCGGCCGCTGCCGTTCCGGGCCGAGACCCGCTACGACCAGGCCCTGGGCCTGGCCGAGGCGTTCGGCGCCAGCCGGGGGCTGCCGGGGCTGGGGCGGTTCCGCCCGGCCCTGAAGGACGCGGCCCTGCCGGACCCGGGCCCGGTCTGGGCGGCCGACGGCCGCCCCCGGGTGGTGCTGGTGCCCGGGGCCTCGCGCCGGGGGGCGATCAAGCGCTGGCCGCTGCGGCACTGGATCGCGCTGGCGGAGCGGCTCCGGGGCCGCTGCCAGCTGCGCTGGTCCCTGGGGCCCGAGGAGGCCGCCCTGCGGGACTGGCTGCCGGAGGCCACCGGGGTGCCGGCGCTGCCCGCGGCCGGCCTGTGGACCCTGGCCGCGGCCCTGCGCCAGGCGGACCGGGTGGTGGCGCCGGACACCGGCCTGCTGCACCTGGCGGTGGTGCTGGGGGTTCCGGTCCTGGGGCTCTACGGCGGCTCCGATCCGGTGGTGGCCGGGCTGCCCGCGGGGGCCGGGCGGATCCTGCGCACCGGGATCGAGTGCTCGCCCTGCCGGGAGCGGCTCTGCCAGCGCCGGCAATGCCTGGAGGAGCTGGACCCGGACCGGGTGGCCGCGGAAATCTAGGGTCGCCCGGCCGGATCGCCCGCGGCGGTAGTATCCTGGCTGTCCCATGAACCCAGAAGCTGCCAGGTCCTCCCGGAACCGGCGAGGGCGGATCGCCGTCCTCCTGCTCCTGCTGCTGATCGCCCTTCTGGTGTATTGGCAGCGCCCCCGCCCCGGGCGGACCACCCTGACCTACCGGATCGGCACGGTGGACCCGCGCTTCGGGCTGGGCCGGGCCGAGGTCGCCGAGGCGGTCCAGAGCGCGGTGGCCCTCTGGAGGCGGCCGGTGGGCCGGGTGCTGTTCCGGGAGTCGCCCCGGGGGGACATCGTGATCAACCTGGTCTACGACCAGCGGCAGGCGGGGCTGGACCAGCTCCGGACCCTGGACCAGGGCATCCTCGCGGCCAAGGACTCCATCGACACCCTGAGGGCACGCTACGAGGAGCTCAAGGCCGACTATGAGCGGAACCGGGACGCCCTCAGCGGAGATTCCGCCGCCTACAACCAGCAGGTCGCCGCCTTCAACGCGGAGAGCGAGGCCCTGCGCGCCCGCGGGGGGGCCACGGAAGCCGACGTCCGCCGCCTGGCGTCCGGACGGGACGGGCTGAACGGGACCCTGGCCGCCCTCAAGGGCCGGGAACAGGATCTGGAAGCGCGCCGGGGAGCCCTGGAGGCCGCCCGGGAGGCGGTGAACCGGGTGGTGGCCGGGCAGAATGCCCAGGTGGCCACCTACCAGGCCACGGCCGGCGCGCTCACGGAGGAATTCGACGAGGGGGAGTACGTCCGCCGGCTGGGGCGCGAGACCATCAACGTCTATTCCTTCGCCAGTCCCCAGGTCCTGGTGCGGGTCCTCGCCCACGAACTGGGCCACGCCCTCGGCATCCCCCACGGCCGGGACGCCAGGGCCATCATGTACCCCAGGATGCTGACGGACTCCCTGGAACTGGCCCCGGAGGACGTCGCGGCCATCAAGGCGGTGTGCGGCATCCCCTAGCCGCGCCGCCAGGTGACGGTGCCGTCCTTGCGGTCCTCCAGGACGATGCCCATGGCCTTGAGGGTGTCCCGGACCCGGTCGGCCCCGGCCCAGTCCCTGGCCGCCTTGGCCGCCTTGCGCTCGGCGATCAGGGCCTCCACCCCGGCGTCGGCCTGCGCCTCCTCGTGGGGCCAGCAGCCGAACACCGCGTTGCTCTCGTCCAGCAGGCCCAGCACCGCGGCGCG
>Ga0316217_10003058_pt1 | contig 19485 bp, 12 predicted proteins | sample 1anoAmetaG_FD_203633 | JGI IMG/M metagenome (GOLD analysis project Ga0316217, IMG submission 203633) | Freshwater microbial communities from Trout Bog Lake, Wisconsin, USA - 1anoA | ecosystem: Environmental > Aquatic > Freshwater > Lake > Hypolimnion/Profundal zone | place: USA: Wisconsin...
TGAGAGCGGCCAATTGAGCGTCGGTCACAAGCGGACCGCGCACCTGTCCCCCAATCACCATCTTCTGGAGCAGTGCCCAATGGCCCTCCCCTGGAACAAGAAGACGAACGTGCTTCAAGTCCATCCACCGCTGGACAACTGCGACTGCCTGTCCCATCGATAGACAATTGGCGAATATCCTGCTGTTAGTGGAAATCCGCAGGAAAGCGCAGACAACCTGCCATGGCAACCCGATCAACTCCGGTCCCGAAAGAACCTTTCCAAGCCACGCGCGGGCCGGAGCGTGATGTGGCGATGTGTCGTCGCTCGCGTAAAGGAGCAGATTCGCGTCCAGAACGATCATCGGTGGTACGGCCCTTCCAATTCATCGAGGAGTTCCGCTATGCAGTCATAGCTGAACCCTGGTTTCAGACCCATGGGGAACGCCGTCACCTCAAAGGGCTTGGACGATTCCGGCTTCGGAGCAGCGGTTAGTCCGAGCCGCAGCAACCGGTTCACCGTCCCCTTGAACGAGCCGCCGGAACGCCGCACTTCCTGCTGGACGAGCACGGCAATATCGTCGTCGATGGTCAACGTGGTTCGCACATCATGATGCTAGACAAGAAGACATCACGATGTCAACCGCCCTCGATGTCCAGAGGCGGAAAATTGCGCTGAGATGGCGCGGGCTTGTTCAGGGGGTTCGTAAAACGCTACCATGAAGAGACGACCTGGAAAGAGCCCTATGACGCAACTTGAGATTGAGCAGCCGAAGTGTACCCAAGACCTTATCGACCTGGAAGACAGATATGGAGCACACAACTATCATCCGCTCGATGTGGTGATCGAACGCGCCGAGGGCGTGTGGGTTTACGACGTGGAGGGCAAGCGCTACCTCGATTGTCTGGCTGCCTATTCCGCGGTCAACCAGGGGCACTGCCACCCCAAGATTCTCCGCGCCCTTCAGGAACAGGCCAGCAAAGTCACCTTGACCTCGCGCGCCTTCCGCAACGAGCAGTTGCCCCTGTTCTGCAAGGAACTCCACGACCTGACCGGGTTCGAGATGGTGCTGCCGATGAATTCCGGCGCCGAAGCGGTCGAGACGGCGCTCAAAGCCGCGCGCAAATGGGGCTATAAGGTCAAGGGCATCCCCCAGGACCAAGCGGAGATCGTTGTCTGCGCGGGCAACTTTCACGGGCGCACGGTCACCGTGGTCAGCCTATCCAGCAGCGAGCAGTATCGCGATGGCTTTGGCCCCCTCACGCCGGGCTTCAAGATTGTTCCCTACGGCGACATTCAGGCTCTGCGCGAGGCCGTGACCCCGAACACCTGCGCGTTCCTCGTAGAACCGATTCAAGGCGAGGCCGGGATTGTGATTCCGCCGGCGGGCTATCTGAGTGAAGCGGCGGAGATTTGCAAACAGAACAACGCGCTTCTCATGCTGGACGAAATCCAATCTGGCTTGGGGCGCACGGGCAAGCTCTTTGCGTATATGCACGAGGGGATCGTGCCCGACGTGCTGATCGTCGGCAAGGCCCTGGCCGGCGGATTCTACCCGGTTTCGGCGGTTCTTGCGTCCGCCGAGGTGTTGGGCGTCTTCCAGCCTGGCGACCACGGCAGCACCTTTGGAGGAAATCCGTTGGGCTGCGCCGTGGCCAGAGCCGCGTTGCGCGTGCTGATCGAAGAGAAGATGGTGGAACGCTCGGCGGAACTGGGCGCTTACTTCCTCGCCCGGCTTCAGGCGCTGCAAAGCCCGGCCATCAAGGAAGTGCGCGGCCGGGGCATGTGGATCGGCATCGAACTCCATGGCATGGCTCGTCCCTATTGCGAAGCCCTCATGGACGAGGGCATCCTGTGCAAGGAGACGCACGATCGGGTCATTCGCATCGCGCCTCCGCTGATCGTTACCCGCGAAGAGATCGACTGGGCCGTGGAGCGCATCGCGAAGGTCCTGGAAAAGTAAACAAAGGACTCCATGCAGCCTGCGTTGCAATCGCAAGCAGGGTGCATGGAGTATCCCCCGCGGGATTTGTGCCGGACCCGGCGCGGTTCAGTCTGCGGCGTCGGTGGCGGCTTGCAGCTCGGCGAGGATGCGCGCGACGGCTTCGTCGGCGGCGACGGTTGCTCCGGGAGAAAGCTCCATCGAAATGGATTGGTGGGGATCGATGGTGATGGCGTAGAGAACGATCTCCGGGCCGCCGCCCTGAATGTAGAAGGCATCGAGCAGATCTTTGATGCCGATGTCGTGGGCGGTGAGCGTGACCGGGTAGTCGTTGCTGAAGCGCGGCGTGGTGCGGGTGACCGTGCCGATGGGATTGCCGTCGGCGGCGGCGTCGATGAGGATCACGCGATCTGCGTTTTGCATCGGCTCCAGCAGAATAAACCCGCCGGTGCCCCCGTCCAGGCACTCGACGCCGGCCGGTAGGGTGTGCTTTTCCACGGCTCGTACAACGTGAACGCCCACGCCCTCATCGCCCATGATGACGTTGCCCAGGCCCATTACCAGCGTCTTTACCCGATTCAAAGGCTTCTCCGAGTTGGTTGTGGCCTCAAGGGCCAGGGGGAGATTCTTTGTTGTCATCGGCATCCCGAAACGCGGGTTCTTCGACTGCGCAGGGCGCAAAGAACGCGCCCTGCTTCGCTCAGGATGACAGCTTATTTTGAAACGAATATGCGGGAAACACAACGGCATCGAACAGTGTGGCCTTTCCCCGTGAGGAAAAGGCCACCCGAACGGTACGGTTTCAGAGTACAACAACCTGGAACTGCCTCAGTCGTCGCCCTTCTCGCGCTCGAACTTCCAGCCGCCGATGATCGAGGAGACCGTGCCGCGTCCCTCGATGTAATCGTGATAGAAGGCCAGGTAGATGTGAACGACGATGAAGGTGACGAAGAACCACAGGAAAAGATGGTGCCAGTAGCGGACGCCGGTTTCGCCGCCCATCAGAGGCACAATCCAGGTGAACATGCGCGGCAGCCACGACGAACTCATACTCGAGTAGAGCGCGAAGCCGGTGACCGATTGAGCCACGAACGCGATGAAGGTGAAGAAGTAGATCATTCCCGCCAGCGCATTGTGACCGGTTGAGATAGGGCCGTGCAACTGGACTTCCAGCACGTCGGCCTTGATGACGTCGACGATCTCCTGCCGCTGCGATTTCTTGAGCGGGAAGAAAGCGTTCCAGTGCGAATACTTGTTCCCCACGAAGCCCCAGTAGAGCCGCGCCAGGAAGTTGAAGACGTAAATGTAGGCGGCTAAAAAGTGAATGAAGCGCACCCAGCCGAACCAATACTGCTGATAGGCCTCAGCCGCATAAAACATGCGGATGGGAGCCCCGATGAGATAGCCCGTGATGCACAGCGCCACCAGGGCGATTGCGTTGATCCAATGGTAGGCGCGCACCGGCAGTTCCCAGACATAGACCCGCCGGTACTCTACCGGATGCTTGCCCGCATCCGGCAGCGCACTACCTCCGCCAATTCCTGCGCCAACATTTGTTGCACTCATATCGGTCACTCGAAGGAAACTTGGTGAAGGTGCCGTCCCTGCGGATCGTACAGATGCACGGCGCAGGCCAGGCACGGGTCAAAGGAATGGATGGTGCGCAGAATCTCGACCGGCTGTTCGAGGTTGGCCACCGGGGTGCCGATCAGCGCCTGCTCGAAGGAAGAGCGCTGACCCTTGGCGTCGCGGGGCGAACCGTTCCAGGTGGTCGGGACCACAAGTTGGTAGTTGGCGATCTTGCCGTCGTGGATCTTGATCCAGTGGGCCAGTGCGCCGCGCGGAGCTTCGGTGAGGCCGACGCCTTCGCAATCCGTGGGCCAGGTCTTCGGTTCCCAGCGCTCGCCGTTGAAGGTGGAGACTTCGTTGATCTTGACCCGCTCCATAAGCTGGGCGTAGTACTCCTTGAGCCAGGTCATGGCCAGCGCCGCATCCAGGCCGCGCGCCGCGGTGCGTCCCAGCGTGGAGAAGAGCGCCGGAACCCCGACGCCGAGCTTGCCCAGAGTGGCCTTGACCAGCTCCTGCACGTCGGTGCGACCGGAGGCATAGGCCACGATCAGACGCGATAGCGGTCCCACCTCCATGGCATTTTCCTTCCAGCGCGGAGTCTTCAGGAACGAGTACTTCGCGTGGCCTTCGAGCGTCGTGAAGGGAGGCTTGGGCCCGGTGTAATTCAGCTTGGTTTCGCCCGCCCAGGGATGGATGCCGGCCGCGTCTCCGCCCTCGTAGCTGTACCAGGAGGAGGCGATGTACTCCTTGATCTCCTGGGAGTCGCGCGGATTGACGGGCAGCACGTGGCTCAGGTCGCGGTTGAGCACCACGCCGCGGGGATACTTGAAGGCTTCCGGCTTGGCGTATCCCTGGGTGGGGAACTCGCCGTAGCAGAGGTAGTTCGAGAGCCCGCCGCCGTGGCTGGCCCAGTCTTTGTAGAACGAGGCCACGGTGAGCAGATCGGGGATGTAGACCTCGTTGAGGAATTCATCCGCCTGAGCGATGAGCTTGGCCACCAGGTTGAGCCGCTCGCCGTTGATGGCGGCCACTTCGTTCATGTTGATGGAGCAAGGAACGCCGCCCACCAGGTAATTGGGATGGGGATTCTTGCCGCCGAAGATGGCATGGATCTTGACCAGTTCCTTCTGCCATTCCAGGGCGTCGATATAGTGCGCCACGGCGATGAGGTTGGCCTCCGGCGGCAGCTTGTAGGCCGGATGGCCCCAATAGCCGTTGGCGAAGATGCCCAGGCCGCTGGCGGCAAAGGCCTTGACCTTGTTCTGAATCTCGGTGAAGTAGCTGGCGGTGTTCTTGTCCCACTTGGAGAAGGTGCTAGCCAGCTCCGCCGCCTTCTTGGGATCGGCCTTCAAGCAGTTGACGATGTCCACCCAGTCCAATGCGTGCAGGTGATAGAAGTGGATCACGTGATCCTGCACATACTGGGTGGTCATCATGATGTTGCGGATCAGCTCGGCGGTGGGAGGAACGGCGATGCCGAGCGCATCCTCGACGGCGCGCACGCTGGTGAGCGCATGAACGGTGGTGCAGACGCCGCACACCCGTTCGGTGATGGCCCAGGCGTCGCGGGGGTCGCGGCCCATGAGGATCTTCTCCAGGCCCCGGACCATGGTGCCTGCGCTGAAGGCGTCGGTGATGACGCCGTTTTCCACCACTGCCTCGATGCGCAGGTGGCCTTCAATACGAGTTACCGGATCGACGACTACACGTGTCATAGCCCCTCACGACTCCTTGTGTTCTTCGGCATGAACTTCCGCGATGACTTTGTGCTTGCGCACGTTGGTGACGACGGCGTGCGCCGCGACGCCGGCCAGGGTGGTCAAGCCAACCACCGTGCCCACCGTATCGGCCGTGCTCTCGATGCCAAAGCCTGGGAACGAGGCCAGGTGCTGGTAGAACGGACCGTTGTCCCAGAAGCCCTCTTCGCTGCAACCGATGCAGCCGTGGCCGGACTGGATGGGATAGCTGGTGCCTTCGTTCCACCGGGTCACCGAGCAGGCGTTGTAGGTGGACGGCCCCTTGCAGCCCATCTTGTAGAGGCAATAGCCCTTGCGCGCGCCGTCGTCGTCGAACGACTCGACGAACAGCCCGGCGTCGTAGTTGGGGCGGCGATAGCAGGTGTCGTGCACGCGGCGGCCGTAGAATTCCTTGGGACGGCCGAGACTATCCAGCGCCGGGGTCTGTCCCAGCACCAGCAGGTGGGTGACGACGCCCATCATCACGTCGGCGATCGGCGGGCATCCGGGCACGTTGATCACCGGCTTGTCGATCAGCTTGTGAATGGGGGTGGCGCCGGTGGGATTGGGCTTGGCGGCCTGCACGCACCCGTTGGAAGCGCAACTGCCCCACGCCACGACGGCGGCGGCATCCTTGGCGACGGTTTGCAGGATCGATTCCGCGGTCTTGCCGCCGATCATGCAGTAAACGCCGTCGTCGCCGGTGGGCACCGCGCCTTCAACCAGAACAATGTACTTGCCCTTGTTCTTTTCGATGGTGTCGCTCAGGCACTTTTCCGCCTGGAATCCGGAGGCGGCCATCAGCGTTTCGGTGTAGTTCAAGGACAGCACGTCCAGAAGCACGTCGAGAACGATGGGGTGCGAAGCCCGGATAAACGACTCGCTGCAACAGGTGCACTCCTGGAAGTGCATCCATACGACGGCCGGTTTGTCTTTTTTCTCGAAGGCCGAGACGACTTGGGCTACGCCGGATTGCCCCAGCCCAGCCACGGTTGCGGCCGCAGCGCAGAACTGGAGGAAGTCCCTGCGGCTGTAGCCCTTCTGCTCCATTGATTGCCAAATGGATTGACCCATGCGAACCTCGCTCACTGTCCAGACATCGGGGAAGACCGCGCGCGGCTGAAGGAAGATCTCGAAATCGGCCCGTGGGGGAATCACCGATGGATGTGAGCGACCTTACCCATCCCAAATAACAAGACGCTGTGATTTGCGTCACAAATGATATGAACGCCTGTCTTGCCTCGCAGATGCGGTTGGGTCAAGCTGCAAATCACAGGACAAGGCCGAGAGAAGATCGTCCCTCTCTTCCCCTGGGCGCGGAGACGCGCCCGGAATTGGCGCACCGGGCGGCGCTGGCGGATCGTGGAAATGGCCGTCGCGGAGAAGGTATCGGGGCGTATACTGGCGAGTCTTTGGTTCCCGTGAAAATGCCGGGGTCTATTCGACGGCGAAGGCCGTCACCCACTCAAAAGAAGTAAATCAGGAGGCAAGAATGAAAACATTATCACGACGCGATCTGTTGAAATCCAGCCTGCTTGTGCCAGGGGTCGCCGTGGCGGCTCACGGCATGAGCCCGATGAGCGCCGCCATGCAAGCAACCGGCGAGGCTTCTGGCCCGTTATCGACCAGCGCCGCCCCCAAGACTCCCATTGAGGGCGCGGGGCGGGAACGCCTCCTGTTGGATTTCGGCTGGCGCTTCCACCTGGGCAATGCCAACGACGCGGACAAGGACTTTGGGTTCGGCGGCCGGGCCGGCAACTTCCAGAAGACGGGGAACTTTCTCCCCGCTGGCTCCATCGCCTTTGACGATGGCGACTGGAAAGGCGTGGATTTGCCCCACGATTGGGCCGTCGAGCTGCCCTTCCAGAACGACCCCGGGCTGCAAAACAAGGGTTTCTACCCGCTGGGACGCAACTACCCCGCCACCAGCGTCGGCTGGTACCGCCGCGTGCTGGAGATTCCCGCAGCGGACGCCGGCAAGCGCATCACCCTGGAGTTCGACGGCTCCTACCGCGAGACCATGGTGGTCTTCAACAACTTCTATATTGGCCGCCACAGCGGCGGGTACGATCCGTTCAGCTTCGATGTGACCGACTTTGCCAATCCGGGTGGCAGGAACGTCCTGCTGGTGCGCGTGGACGCCACCTCGAGCGATGGCTGGTTCTACGAGGGAGCGGGGCTTTACCGGCACGTGTGGATGGTGAAGACCAATCCGGTGCATGTGCAGCAATGGGGGACGTTTGTCTCCGCCGAAGTGCGCGCCGGCGAGGCGGCCCTGTCGATTCGCACGGAATTGGAAAACAAGGGAAAGAGCGCGCAGAGCGCGCGCGTGATCTCCACCATTCTCGATCCCTCCGGCAAGGAAGTGGCGAAATCCACCACGGCGCCGATGTCGATTGCGGTTCTGGGCGAGCAGACCTTCCAGCAGGAGATCGCGGTGAGCCATCCGCAGCTCTGGTCGCTTGAGGAGAGAAACCTCTATAAGCTGGTGACCGAGGTCCGGGTAGGCGGCGAGGCGGTGGATCGTTGCGAAACCAGGTTCGGCATCCGCTCCATCAAGTTCGACGCGGAAAAGGGACTCTTCCTGAACGGCAAATCCATCAAGCTGAAGGGCACCTGCAACCATCAGGACCATGCCGGCCTGGGCGCCGCGCTGCCCGATGCGGTGCAGCAGTACCGCGTGCGCAAGCTGAAGGAGATGGGCTGCAACTCCTATCGCACCTCGCACAACCCGCCCACGCCGGAGCTGCTGGATGCCTGCGACGAGCAGGGAATGCTGGTATTCGACGAGACGCGCATGATGTCTTCCAATCCCGAAGGATTGAACCAGTTTGCGGACCTGGTGCGGCGGGACCGCAACCGGCCCAGCGTCTTCATGTGGTCCATGGGCAATGAAGAAGGCCAGGCGAACGGGGAAAAGGGCGTTTCGATTCTGACCGCGATGAAGGCCGTGGCGGCCAAGCACGACGGCTCGCGGCCGGTTTCCATCGCGCCCACCGGGGCCATCGGCACCGGCGGCCTGGAAGTGTGCGACGTGGTCGGCTACAACTATATGGACCCTGGCGCCGAGGAATATCACAAGGCGCATCCCGAAAAGCCGGTTATCGGCACCGAGACGGTGAGCGCCGTGGGCACCCGCGGCATCTACATCACCGATCAGGCAAAGGGCTTTGTGGGTTCCTACGATCCCTACACCACTACCGGCCGCGCTTCGGCGGAGGGCTGGTGGAGCTTTGTTGGTGCGCGGCCGTGGCTCTCGGGCGGCTTTGTGTGGACCGGCTTCGACTATCGCGGAGAGCCCTCGCCCAACGACTGGCCCAACATCAGCTCGCAGTACGGCATCATCGATACCTGCGGCTTCCCCAAGGATTCGTTCTTCTACTACAAATCCTGGTGGACCAGCGAGCCGGTGCTGCATCTCTTCCCGCACTGGAATTGGCCGGGAATGGAAGGCAAGGAGATCGCGGTCTGGGTCTATTCGAACCTGGACAAGGTCGAGTTGCTGGTCAACGGAGTCAGCCTGGGCACGAAGGACATGAAGCAGGATTCGCATCTGGCCTGGAACGTGAAGTACGCTGCCGGCGCGATCGAGGCGCGTGGCTTCAAAGACGGCAAGCTGGCCATGACCGCCAAGCGGGAGACCACCGGCGCCGCGGCCAAGCTGGTGATGAAGGCGGACCGGCGCGAAGTGAACGCCGATGGCGAGGATGTTGCCATGTTCGCCGTCGAGGTGCAGGATGCGCAAGGCCGCGTTTTGCCCATCACCGACAACGAGATCGCGTTCAAAGTCTCCGGAGCGGGCAAACTGATCGGCACCGGCAACGGCGATCCGACCAACCAGGAGCCGGACAAGGGAAGCTTGCGCAAGGCCTTCGGCGGATACTGCATGGCCATTGTGCAGTCGGCGAAGGATGCCGGCCGGATTACCGTGGAGGCGAGTTCTCCGGGGTTGGCCTCGGCAAGCGCATCGGTTGACTCGAAAGCGGCTGTGCTGCGTCCCCAGGCTCCGGTTTGGGTGCGCGAAGTGCCGAAGGGCTCGGGCGTCACCGGTCTGTGGAGACCGGCGCCGGGCGGCGGCGCTACCGGCATGATGGCGTTCCTGGTGGGCGACGGCTCGACGATATTCTCTCTGAGCCAGGAGGGCGGCAAACTGACCGGAAGCGTGGAGGGCCTGGGCGGCGGCTGGTTTGGCGGCAGCGATACGCCCACCCCGATTTCCGAAGGCAAGGTGGACGGCAACAGCATCTCCTTCAAGGCGGGCAACAGCGTCTATGAGGGGACGATGAAGGATGGCCAGCTCGATCTTTTGCGAAAGATCGATTTCGGCCACTGGCTGTCGCGTCCCTCCGAGCCGACCGGGCCGCGCCCGGCCATCGGGCCGCCGCCGGATGGAACGGACCCGTCGTTCAACATTCCCCACGACATCCCTGCCGGGATTCCGATCGTTCTGCGCCGGGTTGAGCGGTAACGTGCGGTAAAGACTTCCCGGGCGGCCGGCGCTTTCGAGTGCCGGCCGCCCGGGGAGCAAAGCAGCGGGAACATCGCTTGTTGAGCGCCGTGCTCGGGGTTTGCGTCCGGATATTTGGCAGCGACATGCCGCCAGGGTCAAGCTCCGTGCCGGAGATCGAGAGGGAAGCTGGGGTGCGCCACCGGGGTCTGGATTCCGCTGCGGCCGGATCCCGATTCGTGGGTGCATTTCGAAAGCTTGCCCCTCTTGCCAGCCCGCGGGGGAGCTATCCACGGGCAAGAGTTCACTCTCCGGCCTGGGGTGGCAAAACCGCTGCCCATTTGTTATTTACCGCAATTGTCTGCTGTTTTCCTCTAAGAAAAGACCAAACTTGCCGAAAGTTGGCGTAGCGGCGTTTGTCCCATAGTATGGCAGCATGCACTTCATGCCGAGGGATGTCGTGTTGACAGCATTCCGGCAAAGAGGCGGGCAGGTTGGGTATGGGCAAGAGCGGATCGGAAGGGCTCTTGGCAATCAGTAAGAGCACGACACTGAAAGTGGTTAGGTTCTACGCGCTGCTGGGCTCATTGTGGATTGTCTCCACGGACGCCATGGTGTTCCTTCACGGCGGGGAGGGCGCGCTGCCATTTCTGCTCGGCCTGGGCAAGGGCCTGCTCTATGTTGTCGTTACCAGCATTGCGCTCTATCTGTACATGACGCGCTGGGTTCATGCGAATCGCCGTGAGAGCGAGATTCTGAGTCAGCGGCTCACGCAGTTGAGCAAGTACGCCAACGATATTGTTCTATTGTTCGATGAAGACGGGCATGTGATCGAGGCCAACGATCGCGCCGCGGATGCCTATGGCTACCCCCTTCCGATTCTCCTGCAAAAGTCAGTCGAGGAGTTGAGCGAAACCTCAGCCACGTGGAAGGAACGATTGGATGCTTCCGTATCCAAAGGCAAGATCCGCTTTGAAACTGTCCATCGGCGCGCCGACGGTTCGCTGTTTCCCGTCGAAGTGAGTTCCCGGTGGATCGACACTGGCGGCCGGCATCTGGTGCAGAGCATAATCCGGGACATCGGCGAGAGAAAAGAAGCCGAGCGTCAGATTGTCCGCCTCAAGGACGTTTATGCGGCGCTGAGCCAGACGAACCAGACCATCGTGCGCATCTCGAATCGAGAGGACCTGTTTCAATCCATCTGCGATATCGCGATTCAATTCGGTCACTTTCAGATGGCATGGGTGGGGGTGATCGACGAGCCCACTCAGTCGATCGTGCCCATGGCCAAAGCAGGCCGGGACATCGCTTACCTGGAGGGGATGGAGATTTCCTGCGATCCGGGGTCGCTGTACAGCTCCGGCCCAACCGGCCAGGCGGTGCTCACGGCGCAGCATTTTATATCGAACGATCTTCCCGAGTCGTTGCGCGGCAAACCGTGGCAGGCGCGCGTGGCGGAATTCGATCTGAGAGCTTCGGCAGCTTTCCCGCTTTTTCTCAAGGGAAAGACCATCGGCGCCCTGACCTTGTATTCCGCAGAGGTGGGGTACTTTACCGAAGATCTCATCGCTCTGCTGGACGAGATGGCCCTGGACATCTCTTACGCTCTGCAACGAATGGAAGAGGAAAAGGAACGGCAGCGGCTGGAGCAGGAACTGGTCGCTTCCAGCGCCCGCATCCAGGGGATCGTGGAGGGTTCGATGGACGCCATCGCCGCCATCGATGCCGATTTGCGCATTACGCTCTGCAACCGCCAGCACGGCGAATTGTTCAGCGAGGCGTTTGCCGTCGATTGGCAGCCGGGCATGAAGGTCGAGGAGTGGGGGCGGCATCCCGCGGCGATCGTGAGGACGCTGGCGTCGAATTGGTCCAGGGCCTTGCAGGGAGAGCATTTTGTCCATCCCTGGAGTTGCGTAAAGAACGGCGAAGAGCTTTTTTACGAGTCGTATTTTGCACCCTTGCTCGATGAGAAGAACAATCCGATTGGCGCCTTCCACGTGGGGAGGAATGTCAGCAACGACAGAAAAATGGAATTCGAACTGCGCAAGCTCACCACGGCGGTCGAACAAAGTCCGGTGACCGTAGTGATTACCGATATCCAGGGCAACATTCAATATGTGAATCCGGCTTTCACTGCCACTTCGGGATATACGGCGGAAGAGGTCCTGGGGAAAAATCCGAGGATTCTCAAGAGCGGCGAAACATCGGTAACCGATTACGAATCGATGTGGCAGACTATCTCCAGCGGGATTCCCTGGTTGGGCCTGTTCCGCAACATGCGGAAAGACGGTTCCCTGTTCTGGGAAGAAGCCGTGATCGCTCCGGTTCGCGACGCGGCCGGGGCCATTACCGAGTACATCGCCATCAAGCAGGACATCACCACGCGCATGGAAGCCGAGGAACGCGCGACCTTCCTGACCTTCCACGACCCGTTGACTCAACTGCCGAACCGCGCGCTTGGCAAGACTTACATGGACAGGGCGATGATAACTGCCGATCGGTTGGCTCTCAAGTCGGCCCTGCTTTTTGTCGATGTGGATCACTTCAAGAGAATCAACGATTCCCTCGGATATCGGGTCGGGGATCGACTCTTGCAGGCGCTCGCGCAGCGGATGCAGAGTTGCCTCAGGGAGACCGATACGCTGAGCCGCCTGGGGGGCGACGAATTTCTGATTGTGCTTTCCGCCGTCGAGGATGAGGAAGCCATTGACCGCATGGCCACCGCAATCCTGGAACAGGCGGCTGTTCCCTTCAGCATCGAAGGCTTCGAGTTATCCACTACGCTTTCCATCGGCGTTGCCATTTACCCCGACGATGGCCGCGATTTCGATCTGCTCTACAAGCAGGCGGATATGGCCATGTACTTCGCCAAGAAATCGGGGCGCAACACCTATCGCTTCTATTCCCCCAGGATGGAGACCGACGCCAACGAGTACCTGCTCATCCTCAACGGTTTGCGCAAAGCGCTGGAGCGGAACGAATTCGTCCTGCACTATCAGCCGCAGGTTCTGCTGGCCAGCGGAGAGGTCATCGGCGCCGAGGCCCTCATCCGCTGGAACCACCCGGAACTTGGCTTTATCCCTCCTGGGCGATTCATCTCCGTGGCCGAAGACAGCGGATTGATTGTCGAAATCGGCGAGTGGGTGTTGCAGGAGGCGTGCCGGCAGGCGGTGGAGTGGAAGCAGCTCGGGCTGAATCGGCTGGTCGTATCCGTAAATCTCTCCGCGGTTCAATTCAAAAGGGGCGGACTGCCGCAGATTGTCCGGCGGGCGCTGGCCGAGGCCAACCTCGACCCTTCGTGCTTATGTCTGGAACTGACCGAGTCCATCCTCCTGGAGGACAACGCGAACGTGCTGGCGGTAGTGAAGCAGCTGAAATCGCTGGGCGTCAGCCTGTCGCTGGACGACTTTGGCACCGGCTATGCGAGCTTTGCCTATCTGCGCAACTTCGACCTGGACGAACTGAAGATCGACCAGTCGTTTATTCGCGAGATCGCCAGGAATGCCGGCGACGAGAGGATTGTGAAATCCATCGTCGACCTGGCCAAGGGATTCGGGCTCAGAACCATTGCCGAAGGAGTCGAAGACGCCGCATCGCTGGACATGGTTCGCCGCGCGGGATGCGACCGCGTGCAAGGGTACTATTTTGCCCGGCCCATGGCGGAGGCCGATTTTGAGAGATTCATGACCTCGGACGCGCGCCTGCCGCAATAACCAACGGTTCGACGCGCCTCGCCTCAGCGGAGATCTTCACACGCTTCAGCCTTGCGGGATTTCCAGCGCGCCGGTGAGGCTGGCGACCTTGGCCACCCCGTGGCTGCGGCACCAGGACTCCAGGCCGCGCGCCAGGCGTTCGGTGGCCCGCGGGTCGGCGAAGCTGGCCGTGCCTACCTGGACGGCGGTGGCGCCCGCCAGCAGGAACTCCACGGCGTCTTCCGGAGTGAGAATGCCGCCCATGCCGAGAATGGGAATATCGACCGTGCGGGCGGTTTCATAAACCATCCGCAAGGCGATCGGCTTGATGGCGGGACCGGAGAGACCGCCGGTCACATTGGCCAGGCGCGGCTTGCGCGTCTCGGCATCAATGGACATGGCCAGGAAGGTATTCACCAGACTGACCGCGTCGGCGCCCGCGCCCTTGGCGATCTTGGCCATGTGGGCGATGGAGGTCACGTTGGGCGAGAGCTTGACGATCAGCGGGCGAGTGGAGATCGACCGGGCGCGGTGGACCAGGTATTCGAGCGAGCTGGGGTCCGCGCCGAACGCCATGCCCCCGGCATGGACGTTGGGGCAGGAGACGTTCAACTCGTAGGCGGCGATGCCTTCCGCGCCGTTGAGCAGCTCGATGACCGCCATGTACTCGCCCACCGTGTAGCCGAAGACGTTGACGATCACATTGCAGCGGGGATAGCGGAGCAGAGGAGGCAGCTTGCGCTCCAGGAAGTCCTCCACGCCCACATTCTGCAACCCGATGGCGTTCAACATGCCAGAGGCGGTCTGCACAATCCGTGCCGGGGCGTTGCCGGCCATGGGTTCGCGCGAAATGCCCTTGGTGACGAAGCCGCCAATCTTTTCCAGAGAGACGATTTCCTCGAATTCGATGCCATAGCCAAAGGTTCCGCTGGCTGCGATGATCGGGCTGGGCAGCTCCAGGCCGGCGAAACGCACTTTCATGTCGGGCTTCACGTGCGGCAGTCTTCCTTTGGCAGTGGATTGTCTTCGAGTCCGCCCGCGCGCTTAGCGTCGGCACGGCGGCAATCGGGACACCCCTTCATGATAACCGCCCGGCGTCGGCGGCGGGTCTCAAACCCGCACCTTGTGCGCGGGGGGACCTGCCGGTACGAGATCGCCGGCCAGAGGGCAGCCGTCGCAGTGGGCGGTGCGTCCGCAGTGCGCTTTGCCCACCGCCACCGCCAAGGCATGAAATTCGTTGTAAAGGCGGGCGCGGCGGTCTGCGGGATCGGCGGCAAAAGCCTGGAGCGTGAGTTCCACCAGGCCTTCATAACCTCGGCGGTTGCGGCCGGGCGCGGGAAGCGCGAGCTGGTGGCGCTCGACGATGCGGCGCAGATACTCGTCGGCCACCGGAACGGGCGCGCCCACAGCGTAGAGCAGGATGGCGTCCGCGGTCTCAGGACCCACGCCGGGCAGCGCCAACAGCCGCTGGCGGAGAGCCGCCGTTGGTACGGCGGCGAGGGCCTCCAGCGAACCGCCAAACTCCGCATCCAGCATGGCCACGAAGGCCCGGAGCGCGGGCGCTTTGCGGGTGGAAAAGCCGCTGGGGCGGATCAGGGATTGCAGCTCATCGAGAGTCAAGGAGCGCAGGCCCTCCAGGGTCAATGCGCCCCGCGCCTCCAGATTGGCCAGGGAACGCTCCACGGCCTTCCAGGCGGTGTTCTGGGTCAGGTACGCGCCGAGGACGACCTCGAAGGGAGTCCGCGCCGGCCACCAGTGCTGCGGTCCATACGCCGCCAAGAGACGGTCGTGCATCCCGCGCAGGCGCTCGGCCGGTGTGGGCACGGCCTTCATGGCAAAGAGGGCTCATCGGGCGGGGACTGAAGCTGCATCTTCCACTCCAGCACGCGCGCGCGGGTGGCGGCCGCCTCGGCCTGGGGAACATGGCCGGCCTGCTGCAAGGCGATGGAAAGCGCGGTATGCGCCAGCGGATCGCCGGGGGTGAGCGCGGTCAGCGCCAGCGCCGCGCCGATGGCCGGTTCCAGGCGTCCCGCGTCCCGCAGTGCGCGGATCAGGCCGTGGTGCGCCTCGACATGCGCTGGATCGGCGGCGATGGCCGCGCGGAAGGCCTGGGCCGCCTGCGCGGGCTGCCCCGCGGCGAGCAGGTCGAGGCCCTGTTGGGAAAGCATATCGGGAGTGTTGGTCGCGGTCACGGCTGTCTTTAGGATATAGGCTGAGCGCGAACTGGAGAGTTGCCTGGCGCGAGAGTCCTGGGAGGATGGCATGAAGAGTCATACGGAGTACCTGGTCTTCGAAACCCGCAAGCCGCGGGAGATGGTGCATATCACCGACCAGGTGGAAGAGATTGTGCGGCGCAGCGGCGTGAAGGATGGCCTTTGCTTTGTATCGCCGATGCACATTACCGCCGCGGTCTATGTGAACGACCTGGAAAGCGGGCTGATCGAGGATATCGGCAAGTGGCTGGAGGAATTAGCTCCGGCGCGGCCCGATTACAAACACCATCGGACGGGCGAAGACAACGGGGACGCGCATTTGAAGTCGCTGCTGCTGCACCACGAGACCACCCTGCCGGTGACCAACGGGAAGCTGGATTTGGGGACTTGGCAGCGGGTCTTCTATGCGGAGTTCGACGGGCAGCGCAGAAAACGGGTGATCGTCAAGGTGCTGGGCGTGGAGTAGGCAGGGCTTGCGGAAAGCTGCGGGAGGCCTTCTCTTGAGAAGAGGCCCCCCGCGGGTTGGTTTAGAACGTGACCTTGAAGGCGCCCTGGAAGACTCTGGCGCCGTAGTTTTGCACCGTGGATGTGACTTGCCCGAAGGTGGAAGAGACCAGCGAGGTGCTGGAGGCCAGGTACCCCGCGGTGCTTCCGGGAGCGGCAAAGTCCGGATGGTTGAGCATGTTGAAGGCCTCGAAGCGGAAATTCAGCGCCCAGGTGTCGTGCAGCGGGACCGCGCGGCTCAACGCCGCGTCCATCTGGAAGAACTTGGGCCCGCGATAGGCAAAGCGCCCGGAATTGCCGAATGTGCCGGTCGAGTTTTGGGTAAATGCACCGAGGTTGATGTACTGTGCGTTAGACGACTTTCCGCTCATGATTTTGGCATGGGTGTACAGCAGACTCGGGTTGGTCAGATTGGGCCGGTCGTTGTTGACGGCGATGAGCGAGTTGTCCTGTCCCGACACGACCGTGAAGGGAGCTCCGTCTGTGAAGTGCACCAGCGGGGAGATTTCCCAGTGGTTGACCGCCTGCGAGAGCAAGCCGTGCAGAGAATTGAAATGGCTTGAGGCCACCACCGTGCTGTTGAAGATGTCTCTGAAGTCGAAACCGCAGCTCGATTTGTCTCCCTTGATGTTATTGGGGTTCTGCACCGTGATGCTGCTGACGTCGGCGGCGTTGTCGGAGATGTCGATGCAGTGCGACCAGGTGTAGTTGGCCAGGAAGACAAAGCTGGACGACATGCGGTGCTGAATGGATGCCACCATGCCGTTATAGCTGGCGTTGGCCCCGGCCATGATGTACATCGAGCCGCTGCCTCCGCCCTGGTACATGGGACCGGCGATGGGGTTGGCCAGTGTGAGAGCGTAACGCGAAGCCGAGTTGCCCGTTGTGTCCGTCGCTCCACCGATGTTGGGGTCTGCCCCGGCGGTGTAGACCGCGGGATTCATGGGCAAGCCGTAGGGGCCGAAGGCCGTGTGGTTGCCCACATAGTCAACCTCGAATTGCCAGCCGTGGCCGAATTCCTGCTGCATGCTCGCGGTCCACTGGATCATGTAGGGCGAATGGAATTTGGTGGGCAGCACGATGTACTGGGACTGCTTCTGGAATGCCACCGTGGAGGTTGGCACCTGGGGCAGCGGGAACGGATTGGTGGTGACTGTGCCGCTCGACCAGGGGCTGGAAAAGCTCAATGGACCGCCCACCGGAGTATTCCCGACCGTCTGGGCAAAGGGCGGATCTTGCTGGTTGCGCTGCCCGGTGAACAGATTGGGCTCGTCGTAGACCAGCGCCGCGCCCACCCGGAAGACCGTCTTGCCGGAACCGTTGGGATCGTAGGTGGCTCCGACGCGGGGCGAGAACTGCCAGGGCGAGTTCTGCGTGAAGGCTTTCGGTACGCCCTTGTCGCCATAAAAGAAGCTGCCCGCGGGTGCATTGGGATAGACCGTGCTGACCTGATTGGCCAGGAATGCGGCGTAATTGAATACCGAGCCGCGATTGAAGTAGTCCGTGGCCACGAACTCCGGATCCCAGCGCACGCCGCCGGAGAGCACAATCCGGTTGTTCAGGTGATAGGTGTCCTGGATGTAGGCGCTGGGAATCGGCTCCCGCAGCGCGTTCTGTTGCGCCTTGCTTTGCGCAAAGCTGCTCATCGATCCGGTCAGGAAATCCAGGTTCGCATCCGCGATCTTGCCCGAGCCTTTTCCCAGCGGACCTTTTTGGCTGTAGGTGCCGGAGAAGGTGAAGTTGCCATTTCCCTCGTAAACATTGGAGATGTTCAGTTCGGTCTGAACCCACTCCGCGCCGAAGGAAACCTGATGCTTGCCATGAACCCAGTTCACGTCGTCGGCCACCGAAAGGGTGTTCACGTTGAAGTGCGCCGCCGAGCAAGTGCCGCAGTACATGCTCCATTTGTTGGTCGCGGCCAATTGCATGCCCACCGAGGTCATGTCGTACATGTTGATGTTGACTTTGCTGGAATTGATTCCGCCGGAGTCGGGGCCGCGGTTGTCGCGACGCCGGGTGACGGTGGCATGTGCGGAGTTCACCAGGTTCTTGCTGACAAGGTAGGTCTCGCCCAGGGTGAAGCCCTGCGCGCGCTCGTCGTTGCCCGCCGCCGAGGTGATCAGAATGTTGGTCGGCGAGAACCAGGCCGGACTCAGGTAGCCGTCCAGGAAATAGCGGCCATAGAAGCTGTTCTTGGCGCTGAGGGTAGAATCCACGCGGGTGACAAACTGGTTCTCCGTCACCTTCGAGGGAACCGCATAAGTCACCTTGCCGCACTGGTCGGTGGTGGCGGGAAGATATTTCACCAGGGCGAGCGCGCTGGCGTTGTAGGGAGAGGTGGCCACGGGGTACTGGTTGGCAAGCCCGTTGACGGTGGGCAGCGCGGCACCCGTTTGCGGATTGTAAAGCTGATAGCTGGAAGGGCTGGTGGTGATGCAGGTGGCGCTGTCGGTCACCGAGAAATCGCCCGTCAGATTCGCCGCCGTGGGCACGTAGGCCGTGCTGTTGGCCTGCGTCTGGGCGTTCTGAAGCCGCTGATAGCCGGCGAAGGCGAAAAGCTTGTCGCGCAGGATCTTGCCACCCAGCGTGCCGCCATATTGATTCTGGTGCAGGGTGTCTTTGGAGACGGAGAAGAAGTTGGTCGCGTCGATGTAATTATTGCGGATGAACTCGAAGCCCGATCCGTGCCACTGGTTCGATCCGGAACGAGTCACCACGTTCACCAATCCGCCGGGATGCAGCCCGCTTTGAGCGCCCAGGGCAGCGGTTTCCACGCTGAACTCGGCTACCGCGTCGGGGAAAGGAAAGGGCAGATTGACGTTGGTCATGTAATCGTTGTGATCGCCGCCGTCGAGCCGGTAGTCGGTGGCATTGCCCTGCCCGCCGCCGATGGAGATGACCGCCGAGCTGTAAAACGTCTTGCTGCCCGATTCGTCGTTGTTCTCGTTGGCGTTGACCGCTCCGCCGGTGAGGGTGATGAGCGAAGTCATCTGCCGTCCGTTGAGAGGCATCTCGGTGAGCGTGTTCTCATCGATGGTCTGCTTGAGCGAGCTGTCCTCGGTCTGCAATTGCAGGCCGGCCGCTTGCACTTCCACCGTCTGGTCCGCTTTACCGACCTTCATGGTTGGGTTGACAGCGATACTGCTGCCGACATCGAGAACGATATTCGACTGGCGGTAACGCTCGAAGCTGGGAGCCGTCGCCTCCAGCGTGTAGGTTCCGATGGCCAGGTTGGGGAAGCTGTAGATTCCGTTGCCGTCGGTGACGGCGGTGTGTTTCACCTGCATGGCCGTGTTGGTCGCCGTCACCGTTGCATTCTGGATCACCGCTCCGGTGCTGTCGGTGACGACGCCCTGAATGTTTCCTGTGCCGGCGGTCTGACCATGCAGGTTTGCTGCAAACA
>Ga0316217_10003059_pt1 | contig 19482 bp, 14 predicted proteins | sample 1anoAmetaG_FD_203633 | JGI IMG/M metagenome (GOLD analysis project Ga0316217, IMG submission 203633) | Freshwater microbial communities from Trout Bog Lake, Wisconsin, USA - 1anoA | ecosystem: Environmental > Aquatic > Freshwater > Lake > Hypolimnion/Profundal zone | place: USA: Wisconsin...
TCTTTATTCTGCAGCTTCATGGTTAATGCTTTCATTTACCTCCGCGTGCTTTTTTATGACGAATTAGATATTTGTCTTTTGCTTTCTCAATAAGAGTTTTTCGGACTTATTTGCGCCGATTCCGGTTGTTTTGGTTCGATTTCCTAGTTTCTCAGCCTTGCTTTCTTATAGGCAGGTTTATTACTTTTTCTCAGAGTTGGCGTCCTAACTTTTTGGGGCGACTTGGTTCTTGATATTAAAGAAGCGAATCATCTTGTAGCCAAAGGAAAAAGTCTAAAATAAAATGAGGCAGATGTTATGAACGAAACCCAATAATAAGCTGAGCAAGCAGACTATTTAAGTGATAGCTAGGATATAAGCCTAAGAGCACCAGTAGAATATCATGAAGCTGATGTGGAACAGCAATGGATAAGATGCCAGGAGAATGTTGTTCAAGCGTCTGCGCGGATTCAAAAAAGCTAAGATGACCCCTTCGATGTTGTGCACCAAAATAACCATCATGAATATCACTGGGCTGTCTAGAAGCACCAAAAGGGGGAAAAATAGATTTGCCTGGCAGAGGAACCACTCTTCAAGCATTTTATTGTTTATGAGTTTGTGCATAGTTTTTTTAGCTGGAGGAGCATAGATCTTAGTGTTCGGCATCTGTATTTTAATTGAGTAGTATCGATTCCATCTTACTTGTAGAGCATTTTGTGTATTTGATAAGGCTAGTTTGCAGGAACTCTAATTGTTTTTTTGGGTGAGTTCAAAAAAGTACAAGATGGGGAATATCACGCAGAGGAATAAAGTTCCAATATATAGCGTCAAAGCGATTTTATTGATGATATTGGTAACTCCTCCATGAGCCAAAACAGAAGCCCAGGGAAAGAGGAGCTGCTGCAGGAGCCCAATAATCTGACCGTAGATCATGAATTTCATTTATCTCTTGAATGATTGCTTGATGAAACTGCTGTTGCTCAGAAAAAGATTGAAGAGAAGCCTGATTATCAGGAGTAGTACAAGATTGATACCGAAAAGCATGAAATTGTTTGAATTCCCGGATATTAAGTCTGAAGTTATGCCGAAATAGAGAGCTCGAGGGTTATTTACTCTTTCGTCACTTATGGGGTTAACAGAAACGTTTAGATTGAGCATGGTGAATATCCCTGGACCCAATTGAGTGTAGAGCACAGAAAGGTAGCTATATGCTTGCTCAGGCATGGGAAAATTGAGCAAGACATACAGGCTAGAAGTTGAGACGAAGTTCAAGAAGCCCAAGAAGTAAACAGTAATCGGTGTGGAGATGGCTACATTTACCACATAGTTAGCAACCATAGTTATAGCCGTAAGGCTGGTATTCAGCATACTCATGATTTTCTGCCCTGGAGAACCTACAACTTTAAGGTCCAGTGGCAAATAGAAGCTTTTTTAAGGGCTAGCAGAACTGGGAGTGCAATTTTAAGAGTTATTTGTCCTATCAGTCATGCTTGTCCCATTTATATTGCCCGCATTATTTGAAGTATTTCCACCACTTGCATTCTTTCCCTCACTTGTATTATTAGCGTTAGTCGCACCATTCGGAAAAATAGAAGAATCGTTAGCATTGATAGCAGAAGTACTATTGGTGCTATTAGTAGTGTTAACGGGCGTCGGACTAGCTTTACCGCCAGTTTTGTCCCCTGCTTGAGCAGAACTTTTGTTTTCGACATCAAATGACATCCGAGTTATCGTGTTGTTTGAGCAGAAGAACAAGTTCATTGAGCTATCTACGCCGAATATAGAAGCATTGATGGGAGGCAAAGAATAACTGAGATTTGTGGCAAGCTCGAATATGACGATTTCATTTTTTGCCAAGACTAAAGCTCTGTTTTTACTGACGTCAAAAAATAACGATGAATAAATTACATCATCCACTTTTATTGAGTTTATAACAGTAAAGTTGCTTAAACTGAGTACCACGACAGGGTTGAAGTTGTCGGTTTCGATGATGGCGTACTTGTTATCTCTGCTGAAACTGATGGTGCCAGTGGAGAGGAAGGTAGGAGCGCTGGCCGGCGTATAAGTACCCAGGACAGTCATGCTGGTGAGATTAAAGAAAAGGCAGCTGGTCTCAATGTTCCATACTACTCCAACCGAATAATCGTAAGATACTGACATCTAAGAGTAGGCGAGGGGGAGATCAGGGAACATCAGCTGGCTAGCTATCTGAGAACTTATGTTTCGCTTGAGTAGAATAGATCCATAAAACTAGTAAATATAGGTACCATTTACGAAGACTTGAAAAGGGGTGGAGTTTAAAGTTAGTTAGAAATTATTTTTTTGGCTTTGATACTATAACTATATCTAATTCATACCGTAGAAATAAGTCTTGGTTATTGATTAGGGTTGGAAGTTTAAAAAAACCAGCTAATTTAGTGCGTCATTGGCATCGAAATCGAGGATAGGGGTTAGGTTGCTAAGATATAGATCCTGTTCGGCTTGGTTTAAGTCGTTTGTGGCCCAGCGTTGGTATTTTCCTTAGGTGCTAAGGTGGAAGAGATGCGAGTCACTCACTATAAGTTTTAGACAAGTGTCTGCACTAGAGTTGCTTATTTTATCGGTGGAGTTGAATGTAGTTTGGATGGTGGCATCAGTGAAGTTATATTAGGTGCTGCTGGCCAGGACAAAAAGGTAAAAAAGAAATAGAAACTACATAATTATAGAAGCTAATCGGCCGAACCTCAATTTATACAGTTTAACGGGGAATCACTTAATCTCAGCGGTATCGACTCACTGAACCTCAGTTTTCGGGGCTAGGAGGAAAAAATTGCAAAGAATTCAAAATCGAAAATGTTTTACAAGCAGTTATTTATCTTTAGTTGTTATTATATAAATTCTTTTCCTACTTTTCCTATAATTCAAAGACCCGGAGATGAATGTGATGAAATGGATATCAATATAACACCCTAAGAATCTTGGATTGGCAGTAACAAAAAAAACAGTTGAAAAAAGCAAAAACCCAAAGTGGTTCCTCCCAAAAAGTTATCATCTGAAGAAAAGTCGCTTCTTCGACTTGTCAATATGAGTTTTATTGGAAAAAGAGGTTATTATTTTAACTATTTTTGATTTACCCAGCTAAATATATTAACTTGGCAAAATCTAGGCCAGTTGCCTCGAAGCGCAGCTTATTTACTCTGCTAGCTCGCTTAGGAAAGACTGATTTATTGGACTCAGCTAAAACTATGGTCAAATAATGTCGTTTTCTTCTTACTCGCTGCTCTTTGTATCTATTGATGAAGCAAAACTATAAAAAATTAAGAAGAGGCTCACTGCTTAAGAATTCAAGCTTAGGCATTCTATTTAGAATTTCTATTCACTGATTTCAAAATAAAATGCAAGTGTGATGACCAAAAGCTATTAGAAATATTATCGAGAGATAATGCCGCTTTTGGATTTTAGTACCTAACGAAGTTGGCAGGTCCTTTTAATATTCAATATTTTAGCAGAAGCTTATGAATAGGTAGTGATGCGGACTTTTAGAAAGAAAACCTTCTTTTCATCACAAATTCTAATTTAAGAGCGCCATTATTACTTTTAAAATATATAGCGCCTCACTTCCAGCACAAAAAACAGTCGCCTCAGAAACACTAATAACTCCAAAACCTATAAGAATCATATGACTTAAGTTTATACATCATAAAAATCAGTTGTTTTTGTATTGTTGGAGAAATTTCCAAGACTTGAAAAAAAGTCAGATGCTGGTGATTAAATACTTCTGAGTTTTTGGCGAATACTTTTCTAATATTTTGAAGGAAACTTGATTTTTAATGTGGTCTAGCCTCTATCAAATTCTCTCTTTGGTAATTGATCCAAGAAGTACGATGATTTGTTGTATGAGTTTACAAATGAGGTGATTTGTTAAGCCGATTCTAGACAGAAGAAGAAAAAAGATAGCTTTTCGAGGCATATTATGCAACTTCGATTCTTTTTGTGAGATTTCTATAGAGAGGTCTTTATCTTGAGCATGATTGGCTAAGGTTAGAATCTCAGAATTTCTTAATTCATCCAAATAGGAGTCATCGAGTTATGATTTCTAGCTAAGATTGTCTCTGATGCTTGGTTTCCGCGATCCCTTAGCTAAGGACACTGTATTCAGACAAAGATATTTTAATTTACTCTATTTTGTTATCCAAGCCAACAAATATTAAATAGATAACTCTCCTATTACCTACATATTGGATTTCTTAAGTCTTTACATAGTAGATGATGATTTTTGAGCTGATTGAAGCTTTAAAGGTTTCATCATTTGAATGAGTTCACCCGAATTTATTTCATATTATTTATATTGGAAAGTAAGCTAAATTTGCCAAAAGATCACTAATTACTCCTTACTAGTAATAAGTTTGTGGAATTTCATACGAAAAATCTCATTTTAACGAATAATCTGAAAACATCAACTTAGATTTTGTCTTCAAGATATACAAATATTGATTTCTCTCTAGAATTGGGTACTTCAAGTTTAATAAATATTACATTTGATAAAAATACTATTTGAAAGGCTTTTATTTTACTTAACGTAACAATATTTGCCTGTATCTACCTCAGAAGAGATAGCTTATTCGAACTTATCCTTAAAAAGGAAAAGCTTGCCATATCTGGTTCAAAAATATTAATTATTAGGTGTATTGGCCTTGATTGCTCAGTTCCAAATAAAAAGTGACAGCATTTTCATAGCTTTAGATCAAATTTCACTCAATCTTATCGAACATTGAAGAGCGAACTAATATCGAGTAGGATAGCTTAGTCTCCTAAACTCGCACTTCTTGAAAATTATTAGAAATATAAAATAGCCATTCAGGATGAACCAGAGTAGATTGTTTTTCAGCTTCAAGTGATCCTCATAAAAATTACCCTTTCACTTTTTTATTAAGCAAAGCCTCAAGTGAGCTTATCTAATGTCTTAATTTGAAGAATAAATCATCGAAATCAGATAGGAACATTCTGGCAATCCCAACAAGCTGTTTCTTATTCCTGCTTTCCCAGTCTTACCACCTATTAGAGTTTAGATAGACTTAAGTACTTATATTTGGATAGGCAGCGGCGACAGTAGATTTTATGCTTATTTTAGCTCAGTGCTAACCTGCAATAGGGACATCTTGGATCCTTTTTTGCCCACATCATGAGGCAGTTTAGGTGAAAGCTGTGGTCGCAATATGTCCTGAAGAAAGCTAACTAAGAGAGGCAGATGCTGCAGTCTTTTCTTCCAGTTATCTCTTTTTTACGATAATACCATTTTCCCTCGTAAGCATGTTCTTCATTTTATTATTAATTGAATTGACCTTGGATTGATGCTGCCGATTATCTAAGAGCGCAGCTGCAAGCTACATATTCCAATTTTTCAGGGTTATTTGAGCCCTGTTTCTTACATTTTTTATAAATGAGGACGGAAATTGCGGCTATGATGGCTCCAATCGTCATTCCGACCACTATTCCGATAGGCATTGCGCTCGATCCGCTTTGGATAGGTTCATTTTTACAAACATTGCATTGATTGCAGCTACTTGATCCGTTACACTGGTCACAATTGGCAGGACATTTCACACACTGGTCATTATTCAGATAATAATTATCTTGACACCTATTGCAGGATGTGGAATTCGGACAGGGGCTGCAGCTTCCGTTGATAAGTGAGCTTCCACTAAGGCACTGAGTGCAGTTGGATGAAGAAACGCAACTTGAACAGTTAGTCGGACATGCGACGCAGATGCGATTAGAATCACTAAAATAGTAAGTTGAAGAACAGCTGGTATAGCATTGGTTGTCTGAAGCAAGAACGTATCCATCCATGCAGCTATTGCATGCGCTGCTATTGCTGCATTTATCACAATTGTTGGAGCAGGTCAGACAAGCCCCACTACTTAAGTAATATCCGCTGTTACAGCTACTACAGGCTGTTGGAGATGTGCACTGGTAGCATTGTGTTGGACAGCTCAGGCAAGCCGTAGCATTACTTTAATAATAGCCAGCTATAGGTACGCATCTGAAAGTGGTGGCGTTGAGAGTTCTGTAGTCTGTGGTTGTATTACAGCTCGAACAATTCGAATTTGAGCATGTAAAGCAGTCGTAAGGGCATTTAGAACACGTTAGAGTACTAGAATCGCCATAGTATCTATCTGGACATAAGTCCATGCAGATGTCATTGGGTGCCCAATAGTAAGGAGTTGATGGACCACAATAGTAGGTAAAAAACTGCAGAACTGAGTACCTAAAGTTTGTGTTCAGATTGCTTGAGCTGAAAGATATCGAGTCTGGTTTATTAAAACTGGCAGAAAAGTCCAAATAGTTGGAAATTTATACGTGAAATGAAGATACTCCAACCAAGGTTGCATAATCATAGACGTTTGAGAGATTAGTATACTGAAATTGGTTGCTTCCTTAAACCGTTAGAAGCTCAAATCCGGCAAAAGATGCTCGATTGTAGTACACATTATGGAAATACAGGAAAGTCAGGTCAATAGTGGTTAGGTAAACTGGTGTAGACGATGAAGAGATAATCGTAAATCTCGCTAGGTATTGATTAAGAAACGCGGCACTGAATCTAAGGTCGATGATATTTGCAGCAGAGGTGGTAGATGCATCCAACCCATACAAAGTTACGAAGGTACTCATTGCTCGAGGTTCAGAGACAGGGGTTGGCAAAAATGCATCAATCTTACAAGAAACTAGCGACGATAAGTTAGCATTGACATAGATAGAAACCACATATAAACCTATTTGTGTGGCATCGCTTACGTAGTCATTGGAGATGATGAGGTATTGGTAGCTGAGGACTTGGATGTTGCTTGAGAAGTTGCTGTACAATAGAAGAGTCACTGATGATCTGCTAAATTTTGTAGTTATGCAGGTAAACTGTATTCTTCCAGAGGAATACTCTTGATGTAACGAAGTAAGAGCAGTTCCTCCCCAAAGCTGATTCGAATAAGTTAAAGCGGTATCGAAGCTCAAAGTATAAGCTAGGGGATTCCAGTTGCCGGCGCCTGTTTTATTGAAGTAGGGAGTTGTATCAATCGATATTCTATAAATATTGAGGAATTTCTGATTGGCAGAAATGGACTTTGGAGCAGTCAAAGACTTGCAGCCCCACAAAAACACAGCTATGATGACTAGCAATCGCGTGATACGTTTATAAAACATCAAATTCATTATTAATTTTCAGGAGCAGAATTTATTTGAGTCTGAACCTGCTCAACAAAACTGAAACAAATAGCTAAATATAGCCTCTATTTTGTAGTTTTGTATTTGTAGAAGACAAGAACTTTAATGTTTGTAACAAAATAGCTACTCTGTGGGAACTTACCTTCTTTAAAGGAATAAATTGGCGTTTAATTCTTCAAAAATAACCAGGTTTGCTACTTATCTTAATAAAATTATGCTTCTTAGGCGCAAAAATATAAAAGGGTTGATGAGGAGAATCACTTGTCTTCTCAAGAGATGTGTGGTTCTATTCACAACTTTTTAGTGCATACTTATGACCTACACTGTCTGGTGCAAGTTCTGCTGTTTTTATCCAAAGACCACGGATTTTATTTAGTAAGTATAGCTTAGATTTCTGTGAATTTAATTTCATAAAAGATATTATATCACCCTCTTTTTAACATGAGAACGCTTATTCACGAGGACTCCTAGCCCTTTGGAAGATAAAAATAAGTTATAGTAGCACAAAAGGACTTAAGCATCCCTTAGAATCTGCTGTAATTTACAAGATTCTTTTGTAGGGGAAGCCGGATGTATGCTGAAAATGGTCTGCTCTAATTCATAAAAAATGGGAGGGTTAGAGCTGATTAAATTAAGTCAAAAACCATGAGACAAATCTAAGCAACTAAAAATTTGTCTCTTCAGCTCACTCTCAACATCATAATCGGTAAACTGGCTTTGATAGGCATATTAGCTAACGGATTGTGCTGAGAATCTCAAAGAAAAGAAGAATGTATTGTAGAAGTTAGGCTACCATACTTAGATAAAGAGACCCAAGATTTGGATATTCATGATCAAAGGCTAAAGGTGTTGATAAGATAACTATCAAATCAGAATATTTCACTATACAACTCTTCAAAAGAGAGTTGCTTCACATATCATCCATTTTTTAAGCAATAATACCAAGGTTCGAAAAAGAAGAGTAAAATCTGATTTTAGTAAAGCTTATGTCTATTAAACTAAATTGAGAATACATAACCAAAATATTGAAAGCCGCTGTAATACCATAATTCTAGTCAAATAAATAATTGTAATTATATAGGCACCGCTTTACACTCCTAACAAGCTGTTTATTAATACTGCTTTCCTTGCTTTATCACCTCTTCGAGCTGAGGTAGACCTAGGTACTGATATTTTGAAAGGCAATAACGGGAGTAAATTTTATGCTTCTTTTCGTTTAAGCTTGACCTGCAGTAGGGACAACTCGGATCCTTTTTAGTGCATATCTAACAAACAATAGTGTATACCTTAGGGGATTCCATTTAGGCGCATCTACTTTATTAAAGTAAGGAGTTGTATCAACCGATGCTCTGTAAACATTGAGGTATCTCTGGTTAGCAGAAAGGGACATTGGAGCAGTCAAAGACCAACATCCCTATAAAAATATGGTTAGTATGACCAGGAAGCACGTGATACGTTTTTGTGGCATCAAATATATTAGTAATTCTTCTGAACAGGAGTTATTTGAGGTGAAAAAAATTGAGAAAAATTGTAAATAAGATAATCGAGGTATATGTTTGTTACTCTTTATTTGATGCTGGAAGGGAATCTGATTATGTTAGTTATTCGAAAAGTTTTACTATATAGATACTCACTCAATAGCTAAAAAATTATTAATGAGAGTAACCTTTCAAGAGTAGGCAGATATGTGACACATTTGCAGTAAATTTAAGTTTCATGCCTGCATATGTACATATTAGCTTTAGATGGAGAACCGCTTAAATTTATATAAGAGGTGCCAAACCCTCTGCATAGCATAGGCATGGAATAGCGCAGAATTACGCTGCCTGAGGTTTAGATGTTCTTTTTATTGTATCAAAAGCCATGATTTTATTTATTATTTCTAACTTAACTTTTGATCAACTTAATTTAATAAAGAAATTAAATCAGCTTATTTATAAAACAGACTAAGTTAACATATTAGGAGCTAACCGAAAGCACATTTACTTAGGTTCTTCACCTAAGAAGGTGCACAAAAATATCATAGCCTAAAGCACACGAAGACTCCCTATTGGGCTACTATCTGCGAGGGGTTGGACTTGAGTGGATTAGATGGAATCGAATAATGGTCTATGATATTGCAGAGGAGAAAATTGATGTTTATGTTTATATTTCACCATTTGGGCTCATAAGATATCGCTTTCAAACATAGTTGCTTCTCAGAGGTTCTAAAACAATTTTATAACTGGACGATGTATAGAAGAGCGGTTGCTTAGATCCATCTTTATCATTTAAGAATCATAACGAAGACATCCCTGTATTTATATTCCAAATAAACGATTTAGGTTAGGTTTGTCAAAGAACAGCCAAACCTAAGGTAAACACAAGGTAGAAAGAGGTAGGTTACTTAAGGCAAAGGTGATTTTGATGATATTCATAACAAATAATGAGCTAATGCATAGACTTTATGCTTATCACGAAGATTTGCCGACACATGTTTAGCAGAGGATATTTTTTTCCTTCAAATTTTCCTTGTATAATTTGTATATTTCACGAAAGGGGACTATTTTCTCTTTCAACTTGCACAGCCTGCAGTAGAGTCTATGCTCTTTATTGATAAATCTCTGCCAACAAGCCTCGCAGCAGTTGCCCTTCTCACTCCAGCCCGCAATACATTTGATATGATAGAAATGCCCGCATGCCAGCTACAGAAAAGTGCCATCTTGACCACAAAAAACACATAGCTAATAGCCGAAGTTGGTTTAGCTTGTAGAAATTTGCCACTCAGCCCTCTACTAGATAATTGATTCGGTTGGTAAAACTGAGGGCATGCCTCTGCGAATGGTGGGTGGGCTTTGAGTTAAAGCTGAGTATTTCTTTATAGGCGTTAAATTGATCGAGGTCGAGGCCAGATTGGTCTGATAGTTTGTCTGTGAGTATCCCAAGCCTTCGGGTTCGTTGTTACTTAGTTCTTTGCAAGATTAAGGTCCTTAGTCGTCAGATTTGATTGCTTTGAACTTGTTGTGAATTATTTTTAAGGTGACAATAAATAAAACGAAAATGACGGCAGAAACTCCAGCTAGCAGCCATATTTTTCTTGAGTTGGAATGATGGCAATCTTAGCCTGAACTGCATGAGGGGCAATCCGCTGGACAGGCCGAGCAGGCACTAGTAGTGCCTAGATAGTAACCTACTGCACATCTTTGGCACAAATCGGCTGAAAAGCAAGTGACACAGTTGGTTGAACAGCCCTGGCAACTGCTGGTATTGCTGACAAAGTATCCTAGAGCACAGAATTGACAAGAAGTGCTTGATGAACAGCTATTGCAGTTGCTAGGACAGCTTTCACAGGTACTAATGTTGCTGAGGTAGTATCCTGGATTGCAATATTGGCAAGAACTGCTTGATACACAAAAGACACAGTTAAGCAGGCAACTTTGGCAGCTACCGTTACTGCTGAGGTAGTACCCTTGAGTACAGTTTTTGCAGGAACTGTTCGAGGAGCAGGAACCACAGTTGGCTGAGCAACTAGGACAAGCACTGCCGTTGAAAAAGTACCCCGAGGCACAGATAGCGCACAAATTAGCTGAGGAGCAAGATGTACAGTTGACTGGACAGCTGACACAAGCACTGGCATTGAGATAGTAGCCGAGAGTGCAGTTTGTACAGACTTTGTCAGAGGAACAGTAGGCACAGCCAGCAGCACAACTGCCACAAACTGTAGCATTGGTTTAGTAATAGCCCTGCATAGGCACACACCTCGAGGTTGAAGTGTTTAGAATCCTGTGATGAACGATGGGATTACAGGCGAGGCAAGTTCGGTTGTTATTGCAGGTGTAGCAATCATAGGAGCAACTTAAGCAGGACAGAGTATAGAGGTCGGAATAAGTTCCGATTGGACACACATCGTAGCAGATTGAGTCGCTGGAAGAGTAATAAGGAGTGGTGTAGCTGCAGTAATAAGTCAGCATGTTGATTGAAGTAAACATGAAAGTGCTATTTGAGTTACTTGTTGTGAAGGTAATGCTATTGGGGCTGTTGAATAACGTGTTGAAATTTAGGAAAGAGCTGCCCTGAATGCTCACTGAGTTCCAAAATACGAAAGTTGTCGCCTAATAGAGATAAGATGTGTTGACAAAAGTATATGATGGGTTCTGCATTGTCAGAGAATAGCTAGAGAAGGAAGCAAAGTACGGATCAGAATAGTAACCCCTATTATAGGCTAAGACATATACGAAAATCCATCCTACATATATCGGAACAGAAGATTTTGATGTTAGGTTTAATGTAAATATGGTACTATTGGTGGGGTTATTATATACCCCTGAAACGCTCAAGTCGAGAATATTTGTAGAACTATTGGCTAAGACATCGAATCCAGTGAATCCCGCAAGAAAATCTGTTCCACCAGTCAAATTGAGAGCATCATTAGAGTAACGAACTGCCTTTGGAGCTGAAGAGCTAATGTTGGCTGCCAATTGTGTGATTATTGGGTACGATTGAATATTTGAGCTGCTATAGTAGGCATTCACAATCACTACGTAGCTATAGCTCAAACTTAAGAAGCTGTTTACCATGTTTGAGTAAACTTTCAACAGAAAATAAGTGTTTCCTGCATAACTAACATTTGGATAAAAGAATATAGCTCTGTTCGAGAACCCAACGTAGAGGTCTTTTATACTTAAAATAACGTATTTGCCAGAGATTGATCCGAAACTCGTTTGATATGTTACATTAAATTGAGGCGGATTCCAACCGGAAGCAGAAGAATTGTTGTAGGTTTTAGAGGTATCGAAGTTGCAAACTCCAGTGTTTATGTATCTTTGGTTTGGAGAAACAGTCACGGGGGCTGTAAGATGCAGAGAGGTGCATATAAGAAGGAGAAGGATAATGGTTTGGTAGTGAAATTTCATCAATAAAATAATAGGAGTGAAGTCTTAGTTTGATTATTATGCGTATCAATAAGAATTAGTTTCAGTTATGCCATGAATTGTATATTATAACGGCGGGGCAGAATGTGCTGCGGATAGCTCAGAAAATAGCAGGCTACATCTTTAGTTAGATTATTGAGCCTTCAGAAAATCTAGATTGAGAGAAAGAATTCTTATATTCATATAAAAAAGCAGAAGAATTTCTCAGAGGCAAACTATCAATCCAGAATTTTTTTACTGAAACTTTAAGCCTCAAATTTGCTAGTTTAGCCTTTAAAGTTATAAACCGCTAAGATTGGTTTTGGAGGAATTCATAAAACACCTACTTTTATTATAAATATCAAAAGAGTTATTATGTAACTAATCTGTAGGCTTTAGTAGAATGATTATTTATTATAGTGCCTCTGGCCAGCCGCCAAGAAAGAAATTTTAAAGCCAAAGGAGATGATAAACCTACATAGAAGCAGAAAGCTTAATCAAAAAGTAAATCTTCAGATGAAGCTGTGTCTTATTTGACAATAAATCTAGTTTTAGTAATGCTAAGCATACTCATCATGTTTCAGTATAATTTGAGGTTATTTGGAGTGGAGTTATAAAAGAGAAGAAGAAACTAACTAGGTATATTGACTAAAATATCAAATTAAAGACATCCAAATAAACAAAATATAAGGCTAAAAACAAATGTGACACCAATTGAAAGAACCTCAGCTTCATTCAGATCAAGGATACTTAATATTTTGTATTATATCTCAGAAATACCGAGCCTATAAAGCTCAAAGCGACCTAGCAGGAAAGACTAAGTAATAGGAAACAGAGCTACTTATGATTGGCCTTATAAAAAAGTCAGTAAGATCATGTGCTGCTCAAGAGGATTTATTAACACAATTTTAGCAGAAGATATCCTCTCCTTATTGGCTCTATTTTTGTAATTTTAATACATTTCCAAGAGGGATCAGCTTCTCCTTCATTTTGCACCCTTGGCAATATACTTTCAGGTTTTTATCCATAACATTTTGCCAGCAGACTACACAGTTGCCCTTTTAACTGCTATCAGCAAGGCATTTAACATGAAAGAGATGCCCACAGGCGAGCTACAAGCAAGCATTTTCTGCCTTGCAAATTCCACACAGCTACTACCTTAATTTTGCTTAGCTTTTACGATCCTACCAGGCACTTGCCTATTCAGCTATGCCTTATGCCGTCAGAAACCCAGTCACAGTTTAAGTTAACATAGGTCTGGTTCGAGTTATAGCTTGAGGTTTACTTAAAGGTATCAAGTTAATTGTAGTAAAACCGATGTTAGTTTGGTAGTTTGGGAGAGAGTTAGCCTACATTTCTGCGTTATTTAAGACTCTCTCAGACGTAGCTGCCGATTAATCCTCTACTTTTCTCCTCCAGCAGAAATAAACTATGATTAAGGCAATAATAACCAATAATAATAGGCCGATACTGACTCCAATTAGCAACCAGAGCTTGCTGGAACTTGTTGAGGTGTTACAACTTGAGCTTGAGCTGCATGAGTGGCAACCAGCTGGGCAAGCCAAACAGGCACTAATAGCGCTTAGATAGTATCCTACCGCACAATTTTGACACAAATCGACTGAAAAACAGGTGACACAGTTGTTTGAGCAGCCTTGGCAGCTGCCATTGCTAACAAAGTATCCTACAGCACAGAGTTGGCAAGAGCTGCCTGAAGAGCAACGATTGCAGTTGGTAGTACAACTTTCGCAGGTACTAGTATTGCTAAGATAGTATCCTGGCTCGCAATATTGGCACAAACCATTTGATGTGCAAGAAATACAGTTGAGGAGGCAACTTTGGCAGCTACCGTTACTGCTGAGGTAGTACCCTTGAGTACAGTTTTTGCAGGAACTGTTCGAGGAGCAGGAACCACAGTTGGCTGGGCAACTAGGACAAGCACTGCCGTTGAAAAAGTACCCCGAGGCACAGATAGTGCACAAATTAGCTGAGGAGCAAGATGTACAGTTGACTGAACAGCTGACACAAGCACTGGAATTCAGATAGTAGCCTAGAGTGCAGTTTGTACAGACTTTGTCAGAGGAACAGTAGGCACAGTCAGCAGCACAACTGCCACAAACTGTAGCATTGGTTTAGTAATAGCCCTGCATAGGCACACACCTCGAGGTTGAAGTGTTTAGAATCCTGTGATGAACGATGGGATTACAGGCGAGGCAAGTTCGGTTGTTATTGCAGGTGTAGCAATCATAGGAGCAACTTAAGCAGGACAGAGTATAGAGATCGGTATAAGTTCCAACTGGACACAGATCGTAGCAGATTGATTCGCTGGCATAGTAGTAAGGAGTAGTGTATTTGCAGTAATAAGTGAGCATGTTGATGTAAGTAAACACGAAAGTGCTATTTAGGTTACTGGTTGTGAAGGTAATGTTGTCAGGACTGTTGAATTGCGTCTTCAAATCTAGAAAAGAGCTGCCCTGAATATTAATTAAGTTAAAAAATGTAACTGTAGTAGGTTAGTAGAGATAAGATATATTGGTGAAGGTATAGGATGAGCCTTGAAGGGTATGGTATTGAGTATAGAAAGCAGCAAATTTTGGTCTATTATAGAAATCTTTATTAAAGGCTAATACACTTACATAAATATTTCTTAACGTCAAATGAACAGTTGAGTTAGTTGATAAGATTACGGTAAGGTTGGTTGGATTATATTCTCCTGAGGCAGCCAAATCGAGCACATTTGCATCAGAGCTCGTCGTAAGATCAAATCCTAAAAAACTAACAATAGTGGTTATTCCGCCAGTCATATTCAGAGCATTAACAGCCTAATCGGGTTGTATAATCATTGAGTTTGAAGGAGCATAAATATCTGAGTCAATGATTATTTGATAAAAATAGGCCACAATATTACCAGTATTATATTAGTTAGCTATGAATAAATACTGGTAACTCAAAGAGGAGATGCTGCTAGTTAGATTGCTGAAGATGCTGATAACCAAGTCCGTTTAATTTCCTTCAGGAAAGCCGTAAAATTGTATTGTCCGATTGTTGAATGCTACATGCAGGTCTTTTATGCTCAGGAAGTATAATAGACCGTTATTTGAGTTGAAATTTGCAGGATAGGCTATGGTAAAAGTGAGTGGATTCCATTTGGCGGCACTTGCGTTGTTATAAGTTTTAGAGGTGTCAAGAATGCAGACTCCAGTATTGATGTACCTTTGGTTAGACGAAATAGATATGGGAGCAGTGAGTTGCTGCGAGAAACAAGCAAGAAGAAAGAGAATGATGGCTGGCTAGTTAAGCTTCATGAATAAATTAATAGTTTCTAAAGCTAACTTGAATTACAAATTTAAACCAGTAAACCATTAGTTATATGTTATAAAGAAGATGAATTTTAATGCAATTCGTGAGAATAATATGTACTTAGCTCAAAAATTGGATCTTAGCCCATAATTTTATAACTAAAGCGGTTCTCATGGAATAAAATATAAGCAGTGAGAGTGGGGATAATATAAGAAACCGCCATTATTAGAGATCCTTTTCTCAAGCTTCAATTCGAATCTAGGGTTTGCTAAATGTGTCAGCTCAAGATAATTGATAATACTGAGATTTGAGGTTTTGATGGCATGCTTTATCTAAAGAGATTATCTATTTTTGAGTAAGCAGCTTCATTTATGTAGAACACATATTGAGGTTGTTGAGGTCCCCAGGATAATCTTAGACAGTCGCTGAAAAATATGGTTAGATATTGATTACTTTTACCTATTCTCTCCAAATTAGCTGCTAAACTCAATCTAAAGCAGGAAAAAAGCTATTAAGCTAATAAGGAAACTCAAATTATGATAAGGGAGCCTAGTTGAGGGAACTTTAGGTAAAAAAGTAAAAATGCTTATCAAAAGATCAGACTAACCATCGAAAACTATAATCTACTAAAATTCATACAATTTCAATCTTGATTGAGGAGTGATTAACGATAACTAGGATGGCAAATAAGGTTGACGCCTCCATTATTAAGATTAAAGGTCATACTAATTGTTGCAAAGATCATTTGTTGTTCAAGCAGATTTGCTGCTGCAGTCCTAGCAAATGATGTCTCCTTCTACCCGATTTTATTGATACAATTTCAATATCTCGTTAAAAGGCATAGCTTTCTCTTTTATTTTGCATCCATGGCAATACACTTTATGTTCTTGATGAGCAAATTTCTGCCCACAAACTCCGCAGAAATCCGATTTGCCAACCCACTCACCAAAACATTTGATATGGAAGAAATGCCCACATGCAAGCTGCAGAAAAGTATTCTATTGGTTGCAAACTACACACTACTGATGTCCGACGTTTTCTTATTTTTTACAAGCGCACCACTCTCCGTCCTACTAGAGAACCACCTAGGCCACCAGAACTTCAGTCATCGGTTCAGGGAAGCTGGGCTTAGTCCGAGCTCGAGCTAGAGGTTTGGGCAAAGGGGCTAAATTGATTGAAGTAGAGCCCAAATTACTTTGATTTGCCTCTTTGTAACCGAGATCATCAGGTTATTTAGTATTTAGCTCTCGTGTGGATGGGGGTGCTTCCTCTTCAATTTTTCTGGCCTTCAAGCAGCAGTGAATAACCTTCAACCCGATAATAAACAGCAATATTGCAATTGCAGCAACAACTGCAAGCGATATCCAGATATTTCTCAAAACGAAGCTTGTAGAGCTACTGCAGACTTAGCCTGAAGTGCAGGAGGTACAGCCAGCAGAACAACCCAAACAGCTACCATTACTAAGGTAGTAACCCTAGCTGCAGCTGACGCAGAAAGAGACTGATATACAATAAGCACACCCACTTTGACAGCTCTGGCAAAGATTTGCCAGGAGGTAGAATCCTCTGTTGCAATATTGACAAGCGTCACTTGAAAAGCAAAAGGAGCAGTTGGTTGTACAGCTCTGGCAAGTGCTAGTATTGGTGAGGAAGTATCCTATGGTACAATATTGGCATGAAGTAGTCGAAAGGCAATAGTCGCAGTTGGTTGGACAGCTGTCACAACCCAAATTTTTGTTGAGGTAGTATCCTTTATTACAATATTTGCATTGAGTGCTTGTTAAACAAGACGCACAGTTGGCTGGGCAACTATCGCAACTTTTATTACTGGTGAGATAATATCCTTGACTGCAATTCTTGCACTAGCTGCTCGTCAGGCAATAAAAGCAGTTAGGCGAGCAACCTTGGCAATTATTTGAGTTCATAAAGTAGCCTTGGCTACAGTTACTGCATGAATTCGCTGAGAGGCAGGATGCACAGTTGGCTGGACAGCTAACACAAGTACTAGCATTCAGATAGTATCCCTGAGTGCAGTTGATACACACATTGGCTGAGGAGCAAGAAACACACCCAGCAGCACAAGGTTCAGCGACTGTGATGTTGGCTTAGTAGTAGCCTGGTAGAGGCACGCATCTCGAACTTGAACTGTTGAAAACCCGATGGTCGTCTGTATTGCAGGTGAGGCAACTTATGTTGATGTTACAGGTATAGCAATCATAAAGGCACCTCGGACATCCCATAGCAGAAATACTGCTATAACTTCTAATTGGGCAGGCATCATAGCAGACGGAATCTGTTGCGGAATAGAATGGAGTGGTATAACTGCAGGAGTAGGTGAGCAAGTTGAGGGAAGTAAACATGAAAGTGCTATTTTTATTGGTGGTTGCGAGGGTGAAGTTGTCGGGACTGTTGAATTGGGAGGTTAGATCTATAAAAGAGTCGCCCTGGATACTGACCGAATTCAAGGCGACGAAGGTAGTGGCTTGGTAGAGATAAGATGCGTTGGTGAAAGTATAGGATGGGCTCTGGAGGGTATGAGACTGGCTGTAGAAAGCTGCATAGGTTGCTCTGTTGAAGTAGCCTTTATTGTAGAGCAGAATATAGATCATAACGTATCCTACATACAAAGGAACAATGGATTTCGTCTTCAGTGTCATTGTGATTAAGGTCAAGTTATATGATCCTGAAATACTTAAATCCAAGATGTTTGCAGGTGTGGTGGTTAACACTGCAAATCCTGTAAAACTTGCTATAAATTCAACTCCGCCAGTCATATTCAAGGCATTAGCACTTGAATCAAATTTTGTAATAGGGTTGGAAGCCGTAATATTGGCGGATATAGACAAATTATAGCTACAGTAATCAATGTTGCCATAACTATAATAGTAGTTGACGATGAATAAGTAGCGGTAGGACAAGGCAGAGATGCTGTTAGTGAGTTCACCATAGACACTTAAGACTAATCTTGAAAAATCGCCTAATATCATCGCTAGGAATATGATTGCCCCATTATTGAAGTCAGCATGCAGATCTTTTAGGCTTAGGAAGGTGATAAATGAGTTGATTGTGCCAAAACTTGCTGCGTATGGGATGGTAAAGTTGAGGGGATTCCAGTTGGAGGCAGTTGCGTTGTTGTAGCTTTTAGAGGTGTCAACGGTACATACTCCAGTGTTGACGTACCTTTGGTTGGGCGAAATGGATATGGGAGCAGTGAGCTGGTGCGAGATATAGCAAACGAGAAAGAGTATGATGGTCTGGTAGTAAATTTTCATAAATAAAATTAATACTCGCGAAGTCTAACCTGGATAATTAATACAGGCTATCAAAGTATGGGTTTGGTTATTTTATGACTGCTGCAGATCTTAATGTGGGGGGAAGAATAGATTGAGTATAAATCAGACGCTAGAATTGGTTTAGGTTGGGGTTGTGTGAGGAGGTGGATCAGGGGGATTATAAAGATGGCTATCGCATCAATAATCAAACTTGGTAAACAATCTAGGTAAGAGAAAATCAAAGGCAAGATTTGCTAACTATAGTTTCTATAGCTCCGATTTGGATGCACATGCACGACTTGTACGCATTCAAGCAAAGCACAGGTTTTTCAAATTGATAATTTTATTTTGATTTTATGATAAGAAGCTGGTTTTTATGAAAAAAATGGTCTTTCAAGAGACAGCTGCAGCTCACTTAGTAGACAAATACATATGAACCATCTAAAACGGATAATTTATTTTAACAAACTTATTGTAAAATAGAAGGAAGAAAGGAGGATAAATAAAAAAGTTCGAATAAAGCTAGCTCGTACAGATACTTACTCTTCCGTTTATCAGGTATTATAATGATGAAAACTGCGATAACTTAGCTAAATACTGCAGTTAATCGACCTTTACCACAGACTATCCTTCTTCATTTCTTGCTGCTTTAAAACGGTATTATCATAACACTTGCAAGTATTAAGCTACTAATTGAGGCAATATTTTCTTTGAAATCGGTCTTTATTTTCTCAAATTGAACTTTTTGAAGAGATTTTAAGTTTAAAAGTTTTGACTAAACAATTAGCTCGGATATTCATCAATAACTTAAATACATAGATTATTGACGATATAATTAAGAGCGG
>Ga0316217_10003060_pt1 | contig 19480 bp, 11 predicted proteins | sample 1anoAmetaG_FD_203633 | JGI IMG/M metagenome (GOLD analysis project Ga0316217, IMG submission 203633) | Freshwater microbial communities from Trout Bog Lake, Wisconsin, USA - 1anoA | ecosystem: Environmental > Aquatic > Freshwater > Lake > Hypolimnion/Profundal zone | place: USA: Wisconsin...
TTCAACCAGTTATCTAAAGGCACTGTAGTAGATGAACTGCTGGCTATAAATCTGCCGGCGCCTTCATTCGCCGCCATTACAGGCGGACTACTACTGAATGCCGACAGGAATGTTGTCAATGCTCCCGTAATAGGATTACTGTTATTAATATTAGTCACATCTGCCGAATGCCAGTACATCTTACCAAACACATCTATAGTATCACCAGCCATTACCCTAAGTGAAATACTCAATCCGGTTCTGGTAGAGGGGTTTGAGCCGTTCAGCCGATACATTTTGGCACTTACACTGGTATTGGTTGTATTGATTCCTGGGTCAGGATTAGGAATTACATTATTATTAGCCCAAGTAGTATTTGGATGTATTACCGATGTATCAGCAATATTGGTGGAATCGATATTGTAGAACATTGTATCCAGTGTCAAAGAGCCATTCTCCAAACTTGCTGCAGGATATATATCCTGCTTTCTTTCATCGGTCAATACTACCCTTGTATTGCCTAAATGGTCTTTTATACAATAGTCATACAGAAAGCTAAAGGTATTACTTATCGAATCATACTTCTGTCTTACCCTTCCTTCTTCATGACCAAAGAATTGTAAATTGTTGTTCTGATAAATGAACCCTCCCATATAATCGGTCGTAGTAGTCTGAACACTGCTATCATTCACCGTTATTTTTTCCAGTTTATTACCTCCTGCATCATATATATAACTGATGGTTCCTTTTATACCTCCGGTACTGTTTTTTACAACTATTCTGGAAGGCAGGTTCAACTGATTATACAGCAATGAATCTATCCTTTTGTTTTTATCTTGTACCTGATTGCCACTGCTATCGTAAGTATAGTCATTGCCGGTAGTATTGTTATCCGTAAAGTCGCCCAATCCTCCTGTTGTTGCGGCATCGGTTACTGCCAGCAACTTGTTGCTGTTGGCCTGATACGTATAACTTAGATTATCAATAGCGCTACTATTGTTAATAATCAGCCCCATCTGTGTCATGCCCAGTATATTTCCATTGGCATCATAAGCTGTCGAAGTATGCAATCCATCACCCATCTTCACACTGAAATCTATAGTACCACCACCACCTGAAGGGGAGATATCTTTATTCCAGTTAGCGGTCCCTGTGCCTGTCGAAGGGATATTATTCTGATTGAAATCTGCAAACATTATTCTTCCCGACGCATCATATCCATAGCCATAAGCCCTTTCCACTCCACTCCCCGCTGTCCTCCATTTCACCCCGGCAATATTGCCATTGTACAAACTGGAATCGAAGCCCCAGTCATAACTCATACTTTCCCCAAACCAAGGGTTCCCGGCTGTTCCAATCTCCCCTTCAGGTGTCTGGGGGTTGATTCCTTTCAGCCATCCTCTGATATTGTAGGTATAATTCTGCACTTCCATTGGAGTGGTGTCACTCCCGTTTTTCTGTCCTATTTCCTTAGCCAGCAGTTTACCCAATGCATCGTAACTATAGCGGGCTATATAGCGTTGGGTGCTTGCATCATCATTAATCTCTTTTACCAGACTCAATGGTCTTCCTGCATGGTCGTATGTTATGGAAGATTTTATGTGTTTAGCCAGTGTGGCAGCTGCAGGGTTTACATGAGCGGAATAAGTTGAAAGCGATTGGTTTGTAAAACTATACCGTACCACCGCTGTATCATTTCCTCCTTTATAGTTGTTCCTGATGCTTTCCACTACCCTTCCTTTTTCATCATAAAATGAAACTGCTTCCAGCCATTTTCCTTTTGTCAGGTCTTTCGGGTCTTCTATTACTTTTACCCTGCTGACTGTAGGCATACCAAGGGTATGCAGTGTTGCAATGGTGGCCACACTATCAGCATTAAAAGCACTGGTAGTTAGTTTGCTGTTATACCCATTATAAAAAGCGAGTGCTGTCTGGCTATAATCATCATAATAGCTCAAGGTTAGCGGAGTAAGGGTTGCCCCCGAAGGGATAGCATTACCCGAAACTGTAGTTACAGAGGTAAAGGAAGATGAACCACTACTGCCTGACGATGCACTAATATTTTCTGCTGTCATTTCAGCAGAACTGATAAAACCATCTATCAGATCTATTTCGTCTGTAGCTACATAATCTGTAAGACCTGTAACAGCCTGATTATACGAAATATCGAAGGGTATAGAGGGTGTTTTATTGCCCGTAACGGTACTGGTAGTAATGGTATTGGTTCCGGTAACAGTAGCCACATAATCGCGTAGACTGCAATAGGTACCGCTATAGCTCATAAGCCCTGTTTGTGATGGACGACTCAGTGCATCGTAGAGTACATACGACCATACATTTACCCCACCACCCGACAAAGGATTCCGAAGGTTGGCATTCTGGGCAAACACAGGTCTGTCGCCCTGATCATAAATGGTATAGCTCCATCCCTGACCTGGTATCTTTTTAGCAACAGGCCGGTGCCTTCTGTCGTATTCATAACGGAAACAAAGTTCCTGCACAATAGTAGCTGTCAGCTGATAGCTGTTAGCTGTTAGCAATACAAAGGCTTTAGGAGGAATGATGAACCTCAATTGTCCGAAGGCATCATAAATGTAGTAGGTACATAGCCACCCGTTACAGGCACTGTCGGTTACATATTCCACCTGTATTTTCTGCAATATCAGATGCCCCATCTTATCCTTATACTGCACTACGTTATGTCCGTTTTCGTCTACCGAAACCATTTTCATCAATTGCCCGGGTGCATAAAATCCTGTATCTACAGGAATATTTGATGTACCATCGGCCCCTGTACACAACCACTGGTCAAATCCAATTGTCCATATCCGCACTGAGTCAACTTTCCTGTTTGTCAGGTATGCTCCCTGTGCAGCGTGTTCATTACTGCTGCCTTCGCTACCCACCCAGCTATTACCAGGGGCAAAGCTTTTCAGGGGTATGCTTAATTCCGAGCTTTCAAAAATGGTCTTACTGTAAAAATATGCTTCGTTTGTAAATCCTGTCTGCTGACTGCTGTATACACTGGTATAAAAATCCGATTGATCGTTAAAAGGATTGGTTTTAAATCCTCCAGCTGTTCCGGTATCGGTATAAGGCAGATACTGATATGCCTGTCTGCCAAATGCATCGTATACGGCTGGTGCAACCTGATCTTTTTTATCGGGGCTACTCTGTCTGGTCACCGTTTGCAACTGCCTGCCCAGTCCGTCTATATAGCCTGTTGCACTCAACACCTGTTCCGGTGTTCTGTTGCCCGACTTTACCGAATCAGTACTGGTATAGGAGGACTGTGCCTGCCAGGTTCTTACATAATTTATGTTGGGAACCATACCATATCCTGACGGTTTAACAACCTGGCTGCTGCCAGTTGATACCTGTGTTTGTGATGTTGGTTTATTGGTTTGGGCATACAGACTGGAACTTGTTATATATAATACTATAGCCAATATGCACATTGTTCGTTGCCAAACTAACCTATCACAAAAGTGAGCATTTTTTTCAACGCCTTTTTTATTAATAAACTGGTTCATGGGTATTATTTATTAATGTATTGATAATCGGATGTTTTCAATATCTCCCTATGCTGGTTACGAACCGTTCGCAGTCTTCCTGCCCGGTCATATTCAAAATAGGTAATCCTGTTGGAAGCATCACATTTGGAACTGATTCCAATAAGTGGTCTGTAGGTACCCGTATTCATCATGGCTCCCTGAGGATATAATCTCAGTTCATCAATATTTCCTGAACCTGAAATACTGATACTACTTACCCCACTAATGGTATGTTCGAAATAGGTCCAACCAAGAACAGTCATTCCCTGCCTTGCAGAGCCTGTTGTTCCATTAATGCTTAATGGTGAAGTACTGTTTCTCCAGTAACTCAAGGTATAAGTGCTTGTAGAAGAGAGTCCATTTCTGCTGATAGTATTACTGCTCAACGAATATGATTGCTTTCCGGTAACAGATTGTGCGGTATCCCGGCTGGCAGAAGACATCACCCAGCCTCCATCCGAATTTATTTCGAAGCTGGAATAAGCTGATGCAGTATCTATAACAGGGCTGATAATTTGTGCTATAGGCAAAGTGTTATCATACCCCCATATCAGGTATTGATATTGTCCTACCGCCTTATTAAACCGCACCAGTTTTCCCGTGTAGGTGTTATAAACCAGATCACCCTTATCAACATAGTTTGAATCGGAAATCAAGGAGGTGAAATGCCCTGTACCATCCTTTGTTTCATTGCTCAGTGCCGTGAGCGGTGTAGCTATTTCCAGCGAAAATTGTTTTACAGGTTTGAACAGTACAGTATCGTATACAGTAATACTTCCTCCCAGCATCACCGTATCTCCATTGGGGTATACTTTCCATTGCTGTTGTTCTAATACCGGAGCCAGCACATAATGATTGATAAATGCATTGCCTAAAACACCATTTGTATAGTTTTCAGGATGTTTCAGTCTGGTTATCAGGTAACTGTTATCCGAGTTTTGTGCAATGGTCCCGGAAAGATAGGTAGTAGTAGTATCGTATTGATATACCGTTGTACCTTTTATACTATCACTATTGCTGTCGTAGGTGGTTTCAAAAGATTGTACAGGACGTTTCCAGTAATTTAAATAACCCGATCCATAAAACAATGTTGAAGCAGATGAATCCACTACTTCCGGTATGAATGTAGTACCTACATGTTTATACGTAACTTTTTTAACAAGTGCTACATCAGTTGCACGTGTTACTCTTGGCATCAGATCGAAATTATATTCCGATCGCAAGGTATCGGTAGTGGATACGGTATTCTCGGTTACTTTATGATAGTAAAAATTATATTTTGAAGCACCTTGCAGACAAAGGTTAATATCAGAAACAGCAGCACATTTTTTAAAGGAATTATCCCCTGTATCAATAGCTTTGAATGGAAACTCTTCATTCTGGTAAATTGAATTGGGGAAATAATTCAGTAAACCAGGCATGAATGTACCGGAGGAATAGCCATTGGACTGATAGGTATATGTTTTGGTTATACTATTCTGCCCGATACTATCGGTCATTACCGTTTTATGGAGTCTGATTCCCGGAACCTGAAAAGAAGTTATCGGTACTACTGAGTCGTAATAAGTGAAACTGATACTGGATGATGCACCAAGTGTAATAAGATATTTATCGGATTTAAAGCCACCGTCTTTTTTCCAGCCAGAATTGTATACAATATTTGTTTCTACATCAGTGGATGAATCATACAGGTCAGTAACAATTGCCGAACCTGTATAGGTAAAATTGATTGGCTGAATATAATTTCCATAAGGAATATGAAATAAAAATGTATCTGCAACCGTACCGGAACCTGTATTTGATAAAGTATATGTTTTGGTTGTTGCAGGTTTTAATGCCCTGTAATATCCATCATTGCAATCATTTGATTCATATGTATAAGAAATAGTTCCACCGGTAGGGAAGACTACTTTATTCAGAGCACCTTTTACAGTCTTACTGAATACAGGCCATTGTGTATTAGAAAGAGAACCATAAGGAATGGCAGGATTACCCGTTATAATCTGTGTACCGGTTATTGCAGAACTGGTATGTCCGCTATCATTACTATAGCCAAGATAATCTATACTCCCATTCAGTTTGGAAGTAAAACTATCTGATTCAGACTGATAATTAAATATATAACTACCTACTGTGGAATCATTGCTATCCTGTTCTGTCAGTTTTTGCAGCTTCAGCCATATACTGTCACTGTTATTTCCTTTACCAAAATAGCCATAACTAAAAGATACATTTTTTATGACTTTCCCTGTTATCTTATCCGTTACCTGAATACTGCTCAACCAGGGATATACACCGTTGATATCTTTCCGGCTCAGATAAGGCACAGTATTTACATAGCCTACAGTATCTCCACCCATTATAAACTGTATTTTAGTATCCCTGGTTTCTATGGATGTTAAGAGTTTACCAGCAATATTATTGTAGATACTGGCGTTGAAAGTATCGGAATGGTTTACATTATATAAGTCATAGACATAATTAAAATTAATGGTATCTTTCTTATCGCATGAAATTATACTGGAAAGATAATAGGCTGTTACTTGTGGCGGAGGAGGTAGCGTAGACCCTGACGTACCACCGCTGCCACCACTTCCTGTTCCTGAGGAACCAATACCTCGCTCTCCACTGGTAGTACCTGGTGGATTCCCTGAATTTAAAACTTCCAGATCATTAAAATTATAAGTAATACCATTATCATCTACAATTCGGAATCCATTTCCAAATGTATCGCTCACTACATCACCCTGTGTTATCCGCAACCGGTCATGAGGAAACGTATAGGCACTGTCCTTTCTGCTAACTGAAGTATCGGAGTGATAAATAAAATTGCCTACATGGTTGGCAAAACTATAGGAACAAAAATTATAGTCCGTACCGAAAAGAAAATCCTGACTACCCAGAAAATTAGCCATTATTGTACTATCTAAATTTATGTGATTTGCAAGTGCTCTTAATTTCATTACTGGATCAATCCCTTGTTTATTAAATAGTGTTCTGGCAATTACTCCACCTGCATTCAGATTCCAGCCCATACCTACCCATGAAGCATCCTGCTGAGGCTGAAATCCGGAATAATTGTATCCCAATGTAACAGGCACACTGATGCTTCCTTTACTAAGGGTAAATATTGGTACAGAAAAACCGGGTAAACCTGTAGATAATGATACATCCTGATACACCGTACTATTAATAAGGTTCGACACATTCGGTGTGTTGTTCAGCATACTTAAGTCAGTGGGTGTCTCGGTCTGAGAAAAGGAAATTGTTGTAAACAGCACTATTATCATGGTGCTGATACACCTATAAAAAACTTTCATACAAATAAGTTAACTGTGAGTAATGATGAAACTGATTATTTCTTTTCCAGCAGTTCTATTTTTTTCTGCATTTCTTCATTGACTTTTCTGGTCTTTTCATTCTGTAGTTTCAACTCCTCAAGCTGTTTTTGCTGGCTAATCATATAAAGTGTCAGCTCTTCTATTTTACGCATCAGTACTGCCTGATTATCTCCCAGATCCAGCCCGCCTTCCTTACTCATCTCAGCAGCGGCAGGCACATCAGGCAGGTGTTTATTGTTTTTAATAAAGGTTTCCAGTTTCTCCAGTGGTTGTAATCTGTAGGCACTATCAAATACATAATCAGGCCATCCATTTTGCGTTACCCTTACTTTTTTAGTCAGTATATTTCCATTTACTGCGAGCATTTCAGTTGGATTGGTTGTACCAATACCAACCATACCCGCATTGGTTAATGTGACTACTTCTTTAAAGGCATTCATGTTTACAGGAGAATAGTTTGAATCGGTACCATTGCTATAATTGTATTGTAAAAAATGTAACCCACTTTGACCTGCATCACCTTTAATGATTAACCCTGAGGCAGGATACCCTGGAATATTTACCGGTGCACCACAAAACTTTGGAGTAAATAGGTTTACATGAGGAACACTATTTTCATCAGACGTAGTCAGAATAGCATTAAACGATATATAAGGGCTATTCCCATAATCCGTATTTCCAATAGTTACATAATCTCCTGCTCTGTAATAATTATCTTCCCCGCTATTTATAATCATTGCACCATCATTTATAGTTAATCCTCCTGTAAGACTGCCACCACTTAAAGCTAAATACTGATTGGAAGATGAACCGGAAAATAACGTCTTCCAGTTATAATTGCTTAGCTTACCAGTACTGTCAGTAAGACCGGTTTTAAAATACAAAGCTCCGGTTGCAGCAGAAGCAAATAGTTGTAAAGCTGAACTGGAATTATTAAAGTTCAACAGGATACCTGCACTGGAATCATGTGGTTGATTAGTAAATGTACCAGATGAAGGGATAGATATATCGTATGTGCCATTACCCGTTGCATTGTTCCAGTTTAAATTACCCGTTCCTCCGATTGCCCCAACTGATCTGGTATGAAAAATACTTGGATTAAATGCAGTGCCACCCAGTATCAATCCATTTGCTGCTATATTTCCTGTAGCAAGAATATTACCCCCTACTTTTAATTTACTGGTAGAATCAATAGCAGTACCAATCGCTACATTTCCTGTCAATCCTGCTAATGTAGTATTGTCAGTACTTGAAAATGTTGAAAATGCTCCAGGATTGCTGCTGGTAGTTGTAGTGTTTGAACCAGGTGTTATTGTAACTGGCTGGGCTGAACTGTAATTAAATGCCTGATCAACTGAATAGACAATATAAGTATACTGTGTACCATTTGAAACAGCATTATCAACAAATGATGTGCCGGTACCCTCATATACTATCTGTGTATTTGCATCCAGATTATTTCCTGCTAAATATATTCCATTGGTTGCTGGTACAGGAATGGGCTGTGTTGTATTATTATCAGTTGACCTTACTACCAGATACCCACTCAGATCATGTTGTGCATCTACAGATGCTGCATTCCAGCTGATAACGGCAGCATTAGCTCTTGCAGTAGCAGTAACATTTGTAGCGGTATATGCGGCTGTATTATCCACAGTACTACCAGGATATATCACAATATCATCTATGTAAAACCCACTTAATGAACCACCACCATTACTGGAGAACTTTAGTATACCATTTCCGTTAGCCGAATAATTTGCAGAAGTAATTATTTCTGTTCTTTTTGTCCAGCCTGTAACTCCGGATACATTGACAGCTGTACTGGCAGTACCAAAATTAGCTCCACCATTCGGAGAAGCAGATACATTAAATCCTCTGTTTGAACTGGATGAATACTGGTAATAATACTGCACAACATATTGAGTATTGGCAGCTAAATTAAACGTAGGTGAATAAAAAGCAGCTGAACTACTACTGGTAGAAACCTGTATGTATTTAGCCCCTGAATATCCTCCGGTGTTCTGAAAAGTTACAGTAGTATTTGATCCTACCGTAAAAAATGACTGACCGGAAGCAGGTAAACTAAGTGATGAAGCATTACCAGAGGTTGGTTGATTTTCAAAACCTCCATCTAATCCTGAATAATTTCCAATCCCTTGAGATTTCCCTTGTGCTATGCAAAGCAAGAATGCAACAAGCAATACTACTGACTTTTTCATACGTGTTTTTTTATATTTTTATTACTGGTATCAAACAAAATCTTTTAAAGTGTATATCCAACTCTATATACTAACCTCGGTGTTCCCGGCATCTGGCTATAACTCAGAAAATCCCATAACAACTGCATCTTGCATTGTTTCTTTCCTATTTTATATTTCTTAGTCAATCCTACTAATCCGCTTTCCTGCCATCCATTTCCCCAACTACTGTTATGTGTCATTGTGTTAGTAGTTAAAGCACTCTGTAACTGAGGAAAATAATTTTGCTCCCATCCTCCCGTCAGCCAGTATGTTTTCTTCATTTGAATATCTATATATGTTCTGAATCCCACACCCTGGTTGGAAAATTGTATGTGATTCCATGAACTGCCCCACCCAAGTTTGTAACTCAGCCCTACTCCAGCTACAAGGTGGTCATTGAATTTATATCCACCAGTTGCAGCCATATCACTGGTTACCGGCAATAATCCGTTAGGTCTTTGCGATTGTATATTGAATCCATATTCTATTCGTTTCAGAAAAGACTTAGTCTTTTGACTGTTTGGTTTAAAGTCAGGTATATCAGCACTGTTGCTGTTACCTCCCTGCTGGCTTAGTTTATCTTTCAGTTGATTCAACTGTCCCTGCGCTACCTGCATCTGCTGATCCATTAATCCCTGTGCACTTCCCATATTGGCTGCCCCTCCAGTCTGTTGTGTCATTTGTTGCTGAAGTCCTGAACGTGTCTGCAATCCGGCAATGGCAGCAGCCGAACCTGCCCCGGAACTTTGTGATGGAAACAACTGTGCTAATATGCTGTTTTTTGCCATAAATGTTTTAAACCCTTGCTGATCTTTTACCAGTCCTATTACTTTGTCCTGCAACTTGTCAGGGTCTGTAATGGTTGATTTATATTCATTCATTTGTTGTTTATAGTAATACGCCTGTTTTTTATAAGGCATCAATTGATTTTCCATTCCATATTTACTCAGTAATCCCTTTAATTGTTGCTTACGTTCTTCTGCCAGTTTATTCAATTCCTGACTGATCTGCATTTGTTTCTGAATGCCCTGCATCTCTGTATTAATGCCGCCTATATTGGCTAACTTATCGGGTGATAGATTCAATTGATTGGTATATTGACTTGTGTTAGGTATTCCTCCTAACTCACCTTTAGGGGTTGGGGGTTGTATTCCTCCTGTCTCCTGATTTCTGACTCCTATCTCCTTCAAAAATTTCATGGATGTTTGCAGGCTATCCATTCCTGGTAAATAAGTGTTCAGGGTTGAACTGTTTCTGGTTTTACCCAGACTGGTATCTGCCATCAGTCTTTTAATACGGGCATATTTCTTTTGAAAGGTAGCATACTCAGACTTTGCAGCTACACTGTCTTTTGTCGCAAGTTTCTTATGAATGGTCAATTCCTGCTTATTCATCCTGTTAAGCATCTTAGCATTTTCCTTCGCCATGTTTTTGTTCACTCCGCTGTACTTGCTTTTTAGTTTGGACAACCATTTATCAGGTAAGGCGCTTAAATTAGCCTGGGCTTTATTGAGGGAACTATCTACACCACTTTGAACATGACCAGACCGTAGAATTATGTCATTACCGGCAACCTGTGCAATTGATTTTATGTCAAATACTGTTGACGATAAAACAATTAGGCTTATATGTAATAGTTTTCTAAACGTGCTCATTATTTTTTAAGTTATATACTGATCAGAATCCTTTTAAGTATGATTTTATCAGAACTGAGAAGTGTTATAAATACTTCTATAATATTTCCGGTTGCAAAAGAACAGTAGTTAGTAATACCAGACAACCGTTAAAAAACGGTATTTTGTACCGTTAAAAGACGGTACGAATTGTAGTACTTATAATACAACCTTGTCTGATATTTATTGGTAGCTGGTTTATAAAATCTATTAAATCATTATTTCAAAATCTGGATCATAATATTAAGATTCGTGATTTAAACAACTCTACATACTCAATTAACCAAAATAAAAAAGCCCGCAGACTAATCTGCAGGCTCAATTATGTAGACCATTTAGTTTTTAAACTTTTAGACTTTAGTTTTTCTATTCAAATTATTAAGGCAAAACTGTATCCTTGGCTCCTTTGTTACCCGGATTATCCCAGGCTGTTACTGTTATTTTATCTCCGGTCAGTGATGGATTGGTTGCCGTGGCAGTATATATCCAGGTCAATGGATCATCAACTACTACAATGGCACTACCTTCCTCTATCAATGTGCCGGTACTGCTGGCAATATGTACATCCACTTTAATAACTGCAAAATCATCCACTGCTTTAATGGTAATGGTACTCCCTGGATGCCCTGTATAGGCACTTACATCCACATCTTCTATATGTGGTGCATTAAAGTAATCTGCCACCGCCACATTATAAGCCGATTCTCCGGGCTTAGCCTTCTCCTTATATGCCGTTTTCTTCGCAGGGTCTCCCATTTGTGCTTTACCATAAATTACAGCCCTTTGAAACTTCTCCTGTACTGCTAACTGATCTGCCGTAGGTGTACCCGATCTTTTCCCTGGCAAATGCTGTACAAAAGTTTTTCCATCTGCCTTTCTATGTCTGAATACAAAGTTGGCTACTGTCCCTGTAAGTCCTTCTGTTCCTAAATTTTTTTCTGACGATGCCATTTTTTTAAATTTTAATTGTTATTAATTTTTATTTGTCTTAACCTCTTTTATTTTATGCTCTATAATGAAGATCTATTATTCATTATCAATTATCAATTTTTCCCTGCCATTTTGTCATAAATCAATAATTTTCCCCTCTCCAATCCTTCGTTGTGTATTCGACGCGTATTCGACCAGCTACCTTCAATCTTTATAATGCCATAATGGCAGATAATCTATGAATGAATACTCACTTTTAATTGTTTATCCAACACCAAACCATATCAAGAACTTCTTTCAAAAACCAATATGCAAAGGTTGCATGCAATATTTTACTAAACAATAGGGTAAAACCCTGATTCTTTTAAGGGTAAACCCTTATGTTTTTCATTTTATTAAACCCTGTTTAAGCTATTTTTTAATGAAAAACTTTGTTTTTATCATCGTTTTAAAAAAATAATAGAAAAATTTAGGCTTCAGGCTTATTCCTGTAAGGCTTATCCCTGTTGAGTTTCAGTCATTTATTCGTTTGCTGTTATTCCTAAACTGACGATTGTCAGTTGCTACCAATGAGGATTGAATACATTGCAGGATTGTTTTGTCTGCTGAATAACGATACTAAACATATGTAAACGATAAACTTAGTAATATGGAACCTTCTTCAAAAACGCCCGTAGGTATAGTAGACGACCATTGGCATGTTCGCAATGGTCTCATTTCGTTTGTTAATAATCTCCCCAATTTTATAGTGACTTTAAGCGCTGAAAACGGAGAAGATCTGATTTATCAGAAAAGAACCTGTACTCAGTTTCCAAAAATAATATTAATGGATATGAACATGGACAAAATGGATGGAATGGAAACTACAGAATGGTTGTACAGGCATAATCCGGAAGTAAAAGTGATTGGTATGAGTGCAAATTTTCCTGCCAATAGCAAAAGCTTCATGTTGAAGCATGGTTGTGTTGGTTTTTTAAATAAAGACGATGATCCTGCCCTGTTTATACAAGCATTGGAGGACGTAGCAGAAAAAGGCCTTATGAGCAATTATACTGAAGAACAAAATGTAGTAATAAAGCACAATATAAAACTGAAAGAAAGAGAACTGGAATTTCTGAAATGGATCTGCACCGATTTAACTATGGAGGATATATCCGAAAAAATGAATCTGAGCATGAAAAGTATAGAAGGCTACAATACCCGCCTGCACAAAATATTTAATGTACATACCCGTCAGGCACTGATGAATGCAGCCTATGAATACGGTTTTGTACAAAGAAATAATATGGAAGAAATTCAATAATGAAAATCACAATCGTGAGAAGCGTGAGTCGTGAATCGTGAGTAATACAACGCTTATTGGTTAATACCTGAAGTATTATAAAAACAAAGACCCCGAAGCAAAATTACTTCGGGGTCTTTTATATTTTGAATGATGTTTTATTCTATCTCCTTACTCCTGTCTCCTCTGTATTTACTAAAGACCAAAGACTAAAGACCAATAGCTTGTCTATAGAGCGTCAGACGGGTATGATAACGCTTATTGATTAATACCTGAAGTATTATAAATATAAAAGACCCCGAAGTAAAATTACTTCGGGGTCTTTTATATTTTGTATGATGTATTATTCTATCTCCTTACTCCTGTCTCCTCTGTATTTACTAAAGACCAAAGACTAAAGATCAATAGCTTGTATTACTACATTTCTTTCATCATGTCTATTACGCCATGCGATACTCCTGTAAAGCTGAAACCTCCATCGTGAAACAGATTCTGCATAGTTACATAACGGGTAAGATCGGAGAACATGGATACACAATAGCTGGCACAATCGTCGGCTGTTGCATTGCCCAATGGACTCATCTTATCGGCATATACCAGGAATCCGTCGAAACCCTTCACACCACTACCGGCAGTAGTCATGGTAGGCGATTGCGATATAGTATTTACTCGTACTTTATTTCTTACACCAAAGTGGTATCCGAAACTACGGGCAATACTTTCCAGCAATGCTTTTGCATCGGCCATTTCGTTGTAATCGGGGAATACACGCTGTGCAGCAATATAGGATAAAGCAACAATGCTGCCCCAGTCGTTCATAGCATCTTTTTCGTAAGCCACCTGACAAACACGGTGCAGACTAACAGCAGAAATATCCAGTGTTTTCAGCATCCATTCATGATTCAGTTCGGTGTAAGGATGTCCCTTACGTACATTGATACTCATCCCTACGCTATGCAGTATAAAATCAATCTTGCCACCAAAGTGTTCCATTGATTTTGCAATCAGGTTTTCGATGTCTTCCATGTTGGTTACATCAGCAGGAATAATCGGCGCACCAATCATTTCGCCCAACTGATTTATTTCTCCAAAACGCATAGCAATAGGCGCATTGGTCAATACAATAGAAGCTCCCTGTTCATGACATTTTACAGCAGTCTTCCAGGCTAAAGAATGTTCGTTTAAAGCTCCAAAAATGATTCCTTTTTTTCCTTTCAGTAAGTTGTTCGACATATAACAGACCAGGTTTTATATTAATGCGTTAATTCAAAATTAAAGTGCAAATAAAAGGCATTAATTCTTATTTGCGTTTTCGGTTGTTTGCAAACCAAGTTTTTCTACTGCCAGCTGAGCGGCTACAAGACTGGCATCTTTTTTATTAAATCCTTTTCCTTCCGAAATAACTTCACCGTCCAGCATGGTATGAATGGTAAAAGTTCTTCTGCCGAATTCATATTTTTCTTCTATGAGATCGAAAGAAAGTATTTTATTATTCTTGCTTGCCCAGCCTATCAGTTTATTCTTCAGGTTAATATCTATCAACTCCAGATTATCTACAAACATGTGCGGAATAACAAGGTGTTTCAATATCCATTTATGGGTTTTTATATACCCCTTATCCAGGTAAATAGCGCCTACTACTGCTTCTAGTGTATTGCCAAATATGTGACTGTTCTTTAGCGAACTATCTACTTTGTTGTATAAAGTAATCTTTTTAAGACCAATTTTTACAGCAATATCGTTCAGTTGCTGACGGTTAACCATCTTGCTTCTCATTTCGGTCAGAAAGCCTTCGTCCTTGTAGGGATATCTTTTAAACAGATAATCGGCTACAACCGAACTCAGTACTGCATCACCCAGATATTCCAGTCTTTCATTATTACTCTCAGGCGTGTCTTTAACCGACCGGTGACTAAGAGCAGTGATATAGAGATTGATATTATCAGGTTTCAACCCTAATAGTTTCCTGATATCATTCCTGAAACTATCAGCATCATTCGAAGCGAAAAAATGCTTAAAGAATTGCACTTACCCTTTATATTTTTTTACAATCACGCAGGCATTGTGTCCGCCAAACCCAAAAGTATTACTCAGGGCTGCATTCACAGTACGTTTCTGCGCTGTATTGAAGGTGAAGTTTAATTTTGGATCCAGATCCGGATCGTCTGTAAAGTGGTTGATGGTTGGAGGAATAATATCGTGAACAACAGCCATTATACAGGCAATTGCTTCAATAGCTCCGGCAGCACCCAGACAGTGACCAGTCATGGATTTAGTTGCACTAATATTTAAATTATAGGCATGTTCTCCAAAAACACTTACAATAGCTTTTGCTTCGGCAATATCACCCAAAGGAGTAGAAGTACCATGAGTATTGATATAATCAATATCCTCAGCCTTCATACCCGAATCTTCCAGTGCCCTGAACATTACATTTTTAGCACCCAGTCCATCGGGATGTGGCGCTGTAATATGATATGCATCGGCAGTTGCACCACCTCCGGCTACTTCGCAGTAAATTTTTGCACCGCGTGCCAAAGCATGTTCCAGTTCTTCCAGAACAACAATACCGGAACCCTCTCCCATGATAAAACCATCGCGGTCTTTATCATAAGGGCGGGAAGCGGTTTTAGGATCGTCGTTCCTTTCGCTCATGGCTTTCATAGCGTTGAAACCACCAACACCTGCCTGGCTTATAACAGCTTCGCTGCCTCCGCTTACAATGATGTCGGCTTTGCCTAAACGTATTAAATCACAAGCCTGAATAATAGCATTGGTACTACTGGCACAGGCACTTACCACGGCAAAATTGGGACCACGTAAATTGTGTCTCATTGAAATCTGACCCGCAGCAATATCCAGAATCATCTTAGGAATGAAGAAAGGATTGAAACGGGGTGTTCCATCTCCTTTGGCAAAATCAACTACTTCGTTTTGAAAAGTAATTAATCCACCAATACCGCTTGCAACAACAACACCAATGCGGTCAGGATTAATATTATCCTGGTTTAACCCGGCATCGGCCATTGCCTGGTCGCTGGCGACCAATGCAAACTGAGTGAACCGATCAATTTTTCTGGCTTCCTTTCTGTCCATATAGGCAGTAGGATCAAAATTCTTTACTTCACAGGCAAACCTGGTACGAAACTTCGATGCATCAAACTGAGTAATCATGTCGGCACCGGAAACACCATCCACCAGGTTAGTCCAGTATTCATCTAATGAATTACCCAATGGGGTAATAGCACCAATACCTGTAATAACTACTCTTTTCAATTGCATAATGAGAAGTCTGTTTAAGTTATAATCCGCCAAACAACAGCAACTTGAATATCGCTACTGAAAGGCGGATTAGATTATTCCATGTTTAACTTTAAAGTAAATCTTACTTTGCGTTTTCTTCTAAGTAAGTAACGGCCTGACCAACTGTTGTAATAGTTTCTGCTTGTTCATCAGGAATAGAGATGTTGAATTCTTTTTCGAATTCCATGATAAGCTCAACAGTATCCAAAGAGTCGGCTCCTAAGTCATTTGTAAATGAAGCTTCGGTAGTAACTTCTGCTTCGTCAACTCCTAACTTGTCAACAATAATTTTTTTCACTCTTGTAGCGATGTCTGACATTGTAATAATTTTTATTTCAGCAGCAAAAGTATAGTTTTTACCAAATTTGCAAGCAGGAATAATTTTTTTTTGTTTGAAATAATTAACATGAACACAAATAATGGCATTAAATTGATGGATTTTGGCAGTCAGAATTACCTTGAAATGGTTGATTTACGTAGGGAAGTTCTTCGAATTCCACTCGGACTGGATTTTTCTGAAGAAGATTTAAAGAAAGATATAAAAAGTAAATTATTGGGTTATTATAACACCAAAAATGAACTTTTGGGCTGTTGTGTTGTGGATATTGACGAAGAAAATACTAGTTTAAGAGTTCGGCAAATGGCCGTTTCCCCCCTTTTTCAAAGCCAGGGAATTGGAAAAGAGCTGATGCTTTTTGTGGAGCGCATTGCAGAAGACGTTAAAATTAACAGAATATATCTCCATGCCCGCAAAATAGCGGTAGGATTTTACGAAAAATCGGGATATTCTGTATGCTCTGATGAATTTATGGAGGTCAATATCCCTCATTTTGAAATGGAGAAACGATTAATTTTATAGTAATAAAAAAGTACCAAATAATAAATTTACTTTTGCCACTTCTATACAATTATCATGAGCGACGAAATAAAACACGAGTGCGGTTTAGCTTTCATCAGATTGCGTAAACCATTTTCTTTTTATCTGGAGAAATATGGTACCGTTTTGTACGGCATTAATAAGCTGTATTTACTGATGGAAAAACAGCACAATCGTGGTCAGGATGGTGCAGGTATTGCCACCGTAAAACTGAATGTAGAAACCGGCTCCCCTTTTTTACATAGAACCAGGAGTAGTGCCCAACAACCCATCGCTGATATTTTTTTCAAATTAGGACAGGAAGTAGAAGAATTGCAGAAATACCTTCCCGAAGCAAAAAACCATCCGGAAATAATGAAGGGGCATCTGCCTTTTCTTGGTGAATTGCTACTGGGACATTTACGATATGGCACACAAGGAAAGAACAAAGTAGAATTTTGTCATCCATTTATTAAAAGAGATGTAGAACCAGCAAGGAATATTGGATTAGCAGGTAATTTCAATCTTGTGAACACTGATGAAATATATGACTTGCTGAATATCAATCCGGGAGAATTTCAGAAACAAAGCGACTTAGCCGCTATGATGGAAGTAATTCATCATTTTTTATCGAAAGAAACTATTGACGGTAATAAAAAACCTGACATAAAAACTGTTCTGTCTAAATCTGTTCAATTATTCGATGGAGGATATACTGTAGGTGGATTATTAGGTAATGGCCATTCCTTTATTTTGCGCGACGCTCATGGTATAAGGCCGGCATATTATTATGTAGATGATGAAGTAATTGTTGCTGCAAGCGAAAGAGCTGCCATCAGAACCGCCTTTAATGTTGGAGAAAATGAAGTACAGGAATTAATGCCTGCACATGCATTGATAGTGGATGAAAACAGCAACTATGCAATAGAACAAATTACCGAGCCACTGGAAAGAAGGGCCTGTAGTTTCGAACGTATTTATTTTTCCCGTGGTAGTGACGAGAAAATTTACAGAGAAAGAATTGCCCTGGGAAATCATTTAAGTAAGAGAGTACTGGAATATATTAATTACAATCTTCGACAAACCATTTTTTCATATATCCCCAATACCGCCGAAGTGGCTTTTTATGGCCTTGTAAAAGGTATGGAAGATTACCTTAACCAAAGAAAGGTTGAAAGAATATTAAGCTGGGGCACCGACATTGAAGAAGAAAAACTTCATGAACTGGTTAACCGGAAAATCCGTCAGGAAAAAATAGCCATTAAAGATGTAAAGCTTAGAACATTCATTACTGAAGATGTGAATAGAAATGAAATGGTTCAGCACGTTTACGATATTACTTATGGCACCGTCAGGAAAAATGAAGATACGCTGGTAGTAATTGACGATAGTATAGTAAGAGGTACTACCTTAAAAGAAAGTATTGTTAGAATGCTGTCGCGTTTGCAGCCAAAAGAGATAGTAGTAGTTTCTTCTGCCCCGCAGATAAGATATCCCGATTGCTATGGAATTGATATGAGTAAGATGGGCGATTTCATTGCTTTCAAAGCGGCCATTGCACTCTTAAAAGAAAAAGGAATGGAGAATACTTTGCTGGAGCTTCAGAAACAATGTATTGAAATGCAAAGGAACAATACCCTGCATACCGAAAATGTAGTCAGGAAAATATATAAGACATTTACAACAGAAGAGATTTCCGATAAAATTGCTGAACTGATTACTCCTAAGGATGTAAATATTCCTGTGAAAGTAATTTATCAGAATATAGAAGACCTACATAATTCCTGTCCTACCAATACGGGTGACTGGTATTTTACGGGAAACTATCCAACGCCTGGTGGTAATAAGGTGTGTAATAAAGCTTTCCTGAATTATATGGAAGGAAAAGATGTAAGAGGCTATTAATTCAATCAGTATATACCATAAAACAACTTCCTTCAACAGGAACACTTCGATAGAATGAATAGTGTGAATATTAAAACAAAAGTCTGCATAGTTGGTGCTGGTCCTGCAGGTACCACTACCTCTATTTTTCTTTCCCGTATGGGAATAGATCATATAATGGTAGATGCTGCTGAGTTTCCAAGAGATAAAATCTGTGGCGATGGACTGGATATAAAAACAGTCCGTATGCTGAATCATATTGACCCCGATATTATTCCAAACGAAATACTTCATAATCCTGAATTTACGCCTTCATGGGGATTCAGGTTATTACTGGACAATAAGAAGATGATGGATTTTGGACGCTTTCCGTCTACAAAAGAACAACAACTGGAACCTCCTTTATTCATAGCTAAAAGAAAGATGTTCGATCAA
>Ga0316217_10003061_pt1 | contig 19477 bp, 18 predicted proteins | sample 1anoAmetaG_FD_203633 | JGI IMG/M metagenome (GOLD analysis project Ga0316217, IMG submission 203633) | Freshwater microbial communities from Trout Bog Lake, Wisconsin, USA - 1anoA | ecosystem: Environmental > Aquatic > Freshwater > Lake > Hypolimnion/Profundal zone | place: USA: Wisconsin...
CAGCAGAAGGTGATCGCCCGGTTTGACGCCCAGGATGAAGCGCATGTTATGCTCTTGCAAATCCAAGATGTGTGGACCGTTGGAGCTTAAACCGTCTTCGATGACGATCACCGGCAACCTGGGGTAGCCTGATGGGACATGTCAACAAACGATGGTCTATGAGGTGTACGGGAATTACGTTGAAGGACTGGAAGATGATGCGGAGGAAATGCTTGATTACTTCGGGAAGGATTTCGTGCTTCCTCGAAAAAGCAAATCCCCGGTTCCGTTTAGGGACAGTACCGGAGACAGTCTTTCCAATTACGCTCTAACTACTGGAATATCTTAAATTATTTTGGAGCGGGAAACGGGATTCGAACCCGCGACTTCGACCTTGGCAAGGTCGCACTCTACCACTGAGTTATTCCCGCCCAGCGAGCTTTGTTTTATAGCAAATCCCACTTGCACAGTCAAGCAAAAGAGATCTCCCAATGGAGTAAAATTTTAACGTGATATGATAACATCCTTACATCACCGCATCTTTGCAGAGAAGTAACGATTGAAATGGCCCTGACGACTCGCCCGGGCCTGCAGTCCCGCCTCAAGGTCAAACCGGATACGGCCAGGAAGGCGGGCTATTTGCCACCCAGCACCTTCTTGACGGCTTCGTAGATCTCTCTCGGCACAAAAGGCTTCATAAGGATGGCCTTAGCGCCGACGTCCAGGGCCGCCTGGGTGTCGCTGTCGAAGTCCGAGGCGCTGCAGATCAGCACGTTGGCATTTCTGTCGAGGGCGATCATATCCCTGGTCGCTTCTATGCCGTTTTTCCCCGGCATGTAGATGTCCATGATGGTGACGTGGGGACGATGGACACGAAACTTCTCCACCGCCTCGCCGCCGTCCGCCGCCTCGGCGACCACGGTGAATCCTATCTTCCCAAGGATGTCGCGCAGGACCTTCCGGAAAAACACCTCATCGTCGACTATCAATACCCGAACATCTTTCAGAGCCATTGTTGCCTCCACACGTACCCGAGGTAATTCCTCTTACTTACACTCTTCGGCAGGTACCCTCATTGCCTTCACCTTTTTATACTTTTCTAACGTGAATGTCAAAACAACTGCAACGCCTACGCATCTGGACGCGCGTCGAGCGCCCGAGATCCTTGCCACTTGGGTTACCATCGAGAACCGGCTGATAAATAACAAGCCCCGTGTCATGACGACACGGGGCTTGAGGGCCACGGATACCGGAACCGGGTTACTTCATCTTTACTACCGCAGTGGCGCTGCCACTCCTCAGGTCAATGCCGTGGGTGCTCCCTGCTTCCAGCTTGCCGTTGCCCCATCCCAGGGCGTACATGCCGTACACCGCTCCCGCTACGCCGCTGGGCAGGTTGGTCATCGCGACGGCATTGCCTGCTCCGCCGCCGGCGCGCAGGGCGTTACCTACCGCAGGGTCGCCGCTTAGGGCACCGAGGCTGTCGATGATCATGCCTCCGTGGGTGACATAGACCTGGCCCTGGTTCGGATCGGCGAGGCTGCGGTTCCCTCCCCCCATGCCGTGCCCCATGCCGGTCCCCATGAGGCTCAGGTCGAAGACGCCCGAGATCTGTCCGGCCACGGCCGGCGCCGTGACCTGGGGATATTCGCCCGGCAGCATGGCCATGGGGACCTGATGTCCGGCCAAGCCGGATACGCCCGCATGGTTGCTACCCCTGCCGTACAGGCCGGCAGCATCGGCTACCACCGAGAAGGAACCCTGGCTGGTGGTGTCGGCAGTGAACTGCAACGGCTGCCCCGGTGTGAAGCTGGCGACCAGGATCGGCCCGGTGGAGAGTTCCATGGGGATGCCGAACTTGCCGGTGTAGGGATCAAGATGGCGGTAACGCACCTCGTAGCCCGCAGGGTCGCCGGCGATGGTCTGGTAGAAGTTCAGCCAGGCGCCGCTTGGGTGCATGCCCGAGCCGAGCTGAGCGGTGAATTCGGTCCCCGGCTGCAGGGTGACGGTCCCAAGGTTAGTGCCGTCTGCCGGCGTGGCCCCCTTGTGAACGGTGACCCCCTTGACGATGGCGGTCTGCACGTTGCGCCCACGGATCAGTATGTCGTAGATTGCCGTGGTCGCGTTGCCGAAGACCGGAAGCGGATAGAGCTTGAATGCGCCGGTGGTCTGGTCCACTCCCGTCATGCGGCGCACTACCCGGTAGTTGGTGCCGCTTTGCACCTGCTCGGCCTTCACCACGATCCTCGATGTGGAGAGGTTCCCGAAGCTGACCGTTCCTGTGACGGCACCGACGTTCCCCATATCGAAATAGCCGAGCCTCGGCTTCAGCAGGAATTCCGTCGTCCCGGTGCTTGATTCGGCCGGGCCCAGCTTCAAGATGTCGTCGTTCAGGTTGAAGTCGAGCGCCAGGCTCACGCTCCCTCCGCTCGTTACCACCACCGGGGACTCCGGCAGGACCCTGATCCCTTCATCGGGAGTCGGGACCCGCAAGGCGTAATGCGTGGCGTCGCCGGTAAGCTGCACCTCGTTGTTGTAGACAAGCCCCGGGACCGACCCCTCATAGGCGTCCTCGGTGGAAGCCAGGAAGATGCGCAGCTGATAATAGCGCCCCACCGGCAGCGTCATACCGCTGAACAGTGAGTTGTTCCCGTTCAGGTCGGCGAACATGGTCCCGCTGGAGAGCTGGGCCAGGTCGACGGTCTTCGGCTGGGCCAGGGTGACGACCTGCCACCCGGCGGCCTTGGCGCTGCTGTAACCTGTGAACCCTGCGTTCGGGTCGAGGTGGAAGGCGACACTGGTGACCGTCACGTAGGCATGGGTGTAGTCACTGGCGGGCGCGTCGGTTACATCGAGCTTGGCCACGCCGGCCGGGGCGGAAGAGGTGGTTCCTGATGAGCCGCCGCACCCCCCCAGAAAAAGGGAGAGGGAGAGCAGGGCCAAGCAGGCGGTGACGATTCTACCAAAATTTTTCATTGCGGGCTCCTTGGGCTGAGAGATTACGGACGGCAACGCCGCCTGGTATTTGGTGAAACCTGGTGCTGATGGATTTGACAGCAGAGGGCATCCCGGCCCGAATAAGGGACCCGGGCGGAGCCAGTCTGAACAGGTGGCCCGAACCGATTCGCCACCCTTGCTAGCTTAAACGCAGCAGCTCTGCAGGCGTTGACCGGCAAGAAGATTAATTTTTTATTTTTTCGCAAGGCGGCTGGGCGGCCGACGAGAAAGCCGGGAGGTTAAAGGCCTAAATCACTAAAAGGACAGAGAGGAGCAAAAAGGGTTGAAAGGAGAAAGCAGGCCGGAAGCCCGGAGTGATGTGGATCACGGTCATGGCTTGCCGGGCCGGGAACCTTGTGCCGCGCCGCTGACCGCCAGCCAGCGGTAGAAATCGAGGTCCTGGATCAGGTCGATCTGCTCCTGCGCGGTGATGACGTCGAGATCTTCGGCGGCTATCCCGCGGGGGGCGCGGGCCGGGAGCACCGTGAATAGCGATACGGCACACAGCGTCACCGCGGCAAGGGAGAGCCGCCCCGGGCTCATCCAGTACGGCAGGGACACCCGCCAGCGCCCTCTCTCCCCCCGCTGGGCCAGCGCCGCCAGCCGGGCTCGGCGCAGACGGGAAAGTTGCGCCTCCCCGATCTCACCGAGGCTCGCGTCAAGCCGTGCGGCAAGTCGTGCGGCCAGTTCGGCATCCCTTTTTTCAGGTTTCATGGCTTGTGTTCCTCCAGACAGTCGCGCAGCGCATGCAGCGCCCTCGAATAATGGGTCTTCACGCTTCCCTGGGAGCACCCCATGGCCAACGCGGTCTGCCGGGTGTCGAGCCCTTCCCAGGCCCGCATCAGGAAGGCCTGTTGCTGGCGCAGCGGCAGGGCGCGCAAGGCCGCATCCAGCGTTTCGGCCAGTTGGTCCCCCGCGATCTTGAGGTCGGCCGGAACCCCCTTCGGGTCGGCGAGCTGCTCGAGCGGATTTTCCTGGTCGGGGGCGTCGCCCCAGCTGAAAAACATCCTGAGCCGGTTACGCACGCTGGCGCGGCGGTGCCAGTCCATGACTCGGCTCTGCAGGACGCGGTAAAAAAGCGGCGCCCATTCCTCTTCGGGATGGGCGGCGTACTTCCTGACGAAGGCGAGCATGGAATCCTGGATGATGTCCAGGGCATCGTCATCGTTGCCGGTCGCCAGGGCCGCCATGCGGAAGGCCTTACGTTCCAGGCCGGCCAGAAAATCGTTCAGTCGTGCGCTGTTTTGCAGGGGGTACTCCGCGCGATACGGTCAGCGTTCACAGGCAGCAGGCACCGTTTCCTAGAAGTTGTACGCCAGGAAACAGCCCCCTTCCCAGGTTGCAGAGCTGACGGTCAGCCCACGGTCCAGGTACAGCTTCAGGTCTATGGCCCGGGTCGCGGCGTAGACCAGCTTCCCTTCTGCCTGCAGGGTGCCGCCTACATTAGCCTCCATGGAGCTGACGCCCTTCACCCCGAGCGAGGGGCGCAGCCCGGGGAGTACTTCGTAACCGGCACCGCACTCCCCGTCGGCAAAATCCCTCGCCGTGAAAAGTGAGGTCTTCCCCTGCAGCGTGTAGTCGGCAAAGAGGAACAGGTACCAGTTCCCCAGCGACTTGGTGAGGCCAAGGCCGAGGCTTTCGTCGAAGGCGCCGGTCCCGAGCTTGCTGTCGGCGGTCGGGCACTTGACCGCCAGGATGGAGTGCAGCTGCGGCGCCCTATCGGTCTCCGGCAGGAGGGTGTAACCGGCGGAGAGCACCAGGTCCCCTATGCCGCGCACCGGGCCGCCCTGCCTGGCCGCCATCCCCCGGGGAGGGGGAGCCTGGCGGCTGCGCACCGGCCTGCCGTCGACCACCAGATCGTTATTCTGCCGGATGAAGGGAATCGACAGCCCGAGGTCGAGCCGGGCGGTCGGGAAATAAAGAAGCGACACCGGCAGGCTCACCGTAGTGGTGGAAGTGGCGTTGCCGTACTTCCCGGTGGCGACGTCAAGGCCGATCTCCGTGGAAAACGCCCCGGGCTCTCCCCCGGACGCCGGGGTTTCCGCCTTACCCGCCAGCGGCGTCACGAGAACTGCCAGATTAAGGACCCCGAGCAAGGCGAGGGTCCTGCTGTGATGCCGCATCAATGCTCCTCTTTTATGATTCCGTCCTCTTTTAAAGTCCCCCCCCGCCGCTTAGGGGGCTGGCGCGGCCTACCTGCGCAGCAGGGGACGCCGGAAGTTCAGCGACCTGCGCCCGCTCAATAACGACTGCCGGGCCTCGGGGCTCATCGACTGCCACTGCTCCCGCAGCCTGCGCTGCTCTTGCTCCGGCATCCTGGCAAACTCGGCGAAGCGCTGACGTATGGCATCCTGCTCCTCGGGGGGGAGACTGCGCAGTTGGGCAAGGTTCTTCCTGATGAGTTCCCGCTTTTCCCGGGGGAACTGCCTCCAGGCCCCGAAGCGCTGACGGGCCCGCTCGCGTTCCTGGGGGTTCAGGGAGAGCCAGCGGTCGGCTCCCCGCAGGTACTGCTCCCTGCGAGCCGGCGCGAGGCTCTCCCAGTCGCCCCGGACACTCTTCAGCACCTGCCGCTGTGCAGGGGTCAACTGCGCCCAGGCAGGCGCTGCAGGCGCAGCCTCAGCCCGAAGGCCCAGCCAAAGAGACGCCAGCAGACAGATGAGGATTAGCTTACTGGTTCGGCACATCGCCATGCTCTTTTTCCTTCCCCTTCGGGTGATCGTCCTTTTTCTTTAGGGCATCGGTATCGGGCAGTATGTTTTTCAGCAAAAGGTACAGGTCCTCGAGGCTCAGAGTCTCGATCCCCTTGATGCCGCTCGACTCGACATCACCCAGGTACTCTATGAATTCCGGGGACAAGGGCTCCTCTGCGGCCTGCGCCCGGCTCAATCCACCGGCGCCCAGGACCAGCAGGAGCGCGGCCAGAGAAAGCCGCAGTGCCAGGGCGGCTCCCGGTTTAACTGTATAACGCATCAGCCGGGTTTCGGTTGACAGCTCTTTTTCACTATTTGCCACTGCTAACTCCCGCATCCTCGGCGATGCAGCCACAGCTTGCCCCCCCGGCGGCGGACACCACCAAAGCCCGGACTTTGAGACCTTACGGAACACCGGGACCAATTTAGACTAAAAGGGCGCATTAGGCAAAAAGTTTCCGGAATCTTCGCAGTCGTAGGGCCAAAAAAACCCACCGGAACTTTCCCGGTGGGCCTTGCAGGGGGACGTCAGGTAGGGGGGTGCGATTTTTTCTAGCCGACCTCCTGCCGGTTCAGAACCAGGCCTACGATCTTTTCCCGTGGGAGCATCTTGAGGGCCTTGCGGATCTCAGCAGCGGCGGTCTTGCCGGCCTGGACCACCACCACGTAATCTACCAGCGGGGCAAAGGCAAGAGGGTCGGCACTGGCCAAAAGGGTGGGAACGTCGAAAAAGACATAACGCTTAGGATATCGCCGCTTCAGATCGACCACCAGTTCACGCATGCGCGGGGAACCGAGCAGCTCGGTGCTTCCTGAGAGCGTCCTTCCCCCCGAGATAACGGTCAGCTTCTCGATACCGGGCCAGACCATGAGATCGGGGACGGGACATTCATGCACGAGGTAGTCGACCAGTCCCCGGTCGCCGGGGAAGCCGAGCGTTTTGTGGATGGCCTGCTGCCGCAGGTCGCAGTCGACCAGGAGCGCCGTCTGGTTGTATTCCTTGGCAAAGGTGAGGGCCAGGTTGACGGCAACCAGGGTCTTCCCTTCACCGGGGAGCGCGCTGGTCACCATGACCGTCACCCCCCCCCTTCCCCCCGGCGCGCTGCAGGATCTGGGTCCGGATCAGGCGGAAGTGCTCCACTTCGGGGCCATCCCCGGCAAAGGCTACCAGGCGGTTGTCCTCGAGGGTCTCCGCATCGAGCTGCACCGAGCGGGACCTGTCATACCTTACGGTGTCACGGGCACGACTCAGGGTACTCTGGGTAGGGTCATCGACAAGATAGGGATGGGGAGCGGCGACAAGCAGTACGTTTTCCGCATGTACCTGAACGGTGCCCCCGCGGCCAGCGACGCCGGGATAATCTACGGCATCTACCTGGGACCGTCCTCACAACCTGCGGACTACTCGGTGGAATGCCTGCTGAAGCAAAACTCCAAAGGGGGGCTTTCCTACTTCTATATGCGAGGTGACAATTCGGTCCCCTTGGCTGCGGGCGGCTTCAGTCAACTGGAAGGTGGGCAGATCCTGGAATGGAAGATAGGCAAGACCGCTATTAACGGCAAAAGGCTCTTCCTGAGGGGGGCAACCAGCACGGTGGACGGGGTGACGACCTGGAACCGTACCGGCTCAGTCGCATTCGTTCCGGCTCCGGCCCCGATACCGTCGGCGGTCTGGCTCCTCGGCTGCGGCGTGGTCGGGGTGATCGGCATCAGGCACAGAAGCCGGAAACGCTCCCCGGTTGCTACGCTCAGCCCCGAGTAGCCACCCCTTCACGGCACACCGTTGAACTCCGCCAGACCCGGGGTTCGACGGCAGCGGCCGAATGCCCCGGTCATAAGCCTGCGACCGAATGCACCACCCCCCTCCCAGTAGCCCCTCGGCCCCCCGGTCTTCCCCCCTGCCGCAGCTTTCCCGTTCTCTAGCGCTGCGGCAGCTTCTTCTTCTCCTTGAGCGACTCCTTGAGGCGGCGCTCCGCCTGGGCGATCAGCATCTGATGGGTCCCCTCGCCGCTCTCCCCCTCAAGTGGGCGGCGCTGCAGGTAGCTCCCATCGGGCTGCATGTCCCAGGCGCTGCGCCGGTCGGCGCCGTAGGCGTCGAAGATCTGCCGCAGTTCGCGGGTCAGCTCCGGCGCGGTCACCGGGCAAAGGATCTCCACCCGCGCCTCCAGGTTGCGCTTCATCGCGTCCGCCGAGGAGATGAAGTACTCCTCTGCCCCGCCGTTTCTGAAGTAGTAGATGCGGGCATGCTCCAGGAAACGCCCCACGATGCTGACGATGCGGATATTGTCGGAGAGCCCGGGGATGCCGGGGCGCAGGCGGCAGGTGTCGCGCACGTAGAGATCAACCCGCACCCCTGCCATGGAGGCGCGGTAGAGCGCCTTCACGATGTCTCCGTCCTCCAGGGCGTTCATCTTGAACTGGATCAGGCCGCCGCCCACTTCGGCATGCAGCGCCATCTCCCGATCGATGCGCACCAGGAGCGCCTTCTTCAGAAGCCTTGGTGCCGGTACCAGGGCCTTGTAGTTGCGACGCGCCATGAACCCGGTGGTGAGGTAGTTGAAAAGCTCGGTCACGTCCTGGCCGATGGTCTGGTTGCAGGTCAAAATCCCCACGTCGGAGTAGATGCGCGCCGTCTCGGCGTGGTAGTTGCCGGTCCCGATATGCACGTAACGTCGCAGCCCCGAAAAGTCCTGGCGCACCACCAGGATCACCTTGCAGTGGGTCTTGAGCCCGACGACGCCGTAGGTCACATGGATGCCGGCCTCCTCCATCTGCTCCGCCAGGCGTATGTTGGTCGCCTCGTCGAAGCGGGCCTTCAGTTCCACCACCACCGCCACCTGCTTGCCGTTCTGGGCCGCCTGCAGCAGGGCGTCAATGATCCGGCTCTCTCTCGTAGTGCGGTACAGGGTCATCTTGATGCCGCGCACCTTGGGGTCGTTGGCCGCCTCCCGCAAAAAGCGCTCGATCGAGGTGGAGAAAGAGACGTAGGGGTGCTGCAGCAGGATCGCCCCGGCGTCGCGGATGGTGTGGAAGATGTTCCGGGTGGTGAGCAGTTGCGGGTGGTCGATCGGGTGGTGGGCCGGGTCGTGCATGCGCGGGTAGTCGAGCCGGGCCAACTCGAACAGGTCGCGCATGGCGAGCATGCCGGGGACCTCGAAGACGTCGTTCTCCTCGTCCAGTTCGAGCTCCGCGGCGAGCCGGCCGCGGTGCAGGGGCTCCATGCCGCTGCCGACCTCCAGGCGGACGATGGGGGCGAAGCGGCGCTCCTTCAGTTCGCTCTCGATCATCGCCATCAGGTCGTCGGCTTCCTCCTCGTCCTTCTCCGTGTTGGCGTTGCGGGTAACCCGGAAGATCTCGCAGGCGACTATATGCATCCCCGGGAAGAGCATGTCCAGGTTGTTCATCATCACCTCTTCCAGCGGAATGAAGTGGTCCCCCTTGCCGACCCGGATGAAGCGGGGCGAGCCAAGCCCCACCGGAACCTTGACCCGCGCCAGGGAGACCTCCTTCGCCCTCGGGTAGCGCAGCGTCACCAGAAGGTTCAGGGAGAGGTTGGAGATGAAAGGGAAAGGGTGCGCCGGGTCGATGGACTGCGGGGTCAAAAGCGGGTAGATGTTGGTGTAGTAGTGCTCGCGCAGGAACTTCTTTTCCTTGGGGATCAGGGAGTCCCAGCTCTCGATGACGACCCCCTTCTGCTCCAAAAGCGCACGGACCTCGCTGAAGGCTTCCCGCTTGCGGGCATGGATTTCCCGGATCGAGGCGTGGCACTCGATGACCTGCTGGCGCGGGGAGCGCCCGTCCAGGGTGGGTTCGTGCATGCCGGCACCGATCTGCTGCTTCAGGCCGCCGATCCGCTTCATGATGAATTCGTCGATGTTGGCGCTGACGATGGCGATGAACTTCAGGCGTTCCAGAAGCGGCGTGCGTTCGTCAACTGCCTCGTGCAGCACCCGGCGGTTGAACTCCAGCCAGGTCAGCTCTCGGTTCAGGTACCACTGGCTGTCGGAGAGATCGAACTGGCTTTCGGGCTGGAGCGTGCTCCCCTTTAGTGTCAGTTTTCTGGCGACTTTCAACTTGCCACCCTTTGGCAGGGCACCCTTCAGGGCGGCTTTTTTGGGAGGTGCTCCCGGCGCCGGCGCATCCTTGGCCGCGGCATCCTTGGCCCCTCCGGGCTTCGCGCCGGCGCGCTTCGCAGTTTTTGCCTTGGCACCCTTGGGCTTCGCCGTCTCGGACTTCCCGCTGTCGGTCTTCACCTTTCCGGGTTTCGCTTTATTGGGCGCTACCGGGTCCGCCAAGGCGGGCTCCGGTTCGGCTATTTCGTAGCTGGCGACCACCGTCCGGGCGAGTTCCGGGGTGACTGCCGAAACGCCGGCGCTGCCGCTGGCGGCTTCATCCGGGGCCGGCATGATCTTCAGGGTGTCGACTGCTTGCTGCAATTCGAACGTCTTTGTTTCCATCGCTTGAGTTCTCCGGGAGTCGCCTGGTCTGCAAATTTTTTCGTAACAAGGCCCAAGGGCCCGATGCTATGGCACGGAACGACCTCCTCACACCCCGACCTCGATGCATCTTGAAAAGGGAAGTTGCCGGTGTCGCTTCCGGTTTTGCGGGGCCTCATGATATTACCATGGTATGCCCGGATCATCAACCGCGGACCTTCATCGGCCCTAACAGCCCCACATCACGCTGTCATTGCTGCTTCGGTCCGCATTGAGCGTTGTCACTGACTGACCGTTGACACAAGGTGACCTCGGTGGTGTTTCTGTCAGTTGAGTATCAAACACTGAACACAACTTGTCGTTTAGCTTCCCTTCGCAAGCTGGGTCTGTCCACCGGGTCTGTCCACCGGGAGAAGGCACAGCTTCTTACCCACCCCGCTCCCCCCTGCTTCGCAAGGGGGATACTTCACACACTCACAAGCTCTTCTTATACGCTATATATCGTAAAATCCAGGTTACAAGATTGTTACAATGGCGGGTCTTGCGGGTTCAACGAGGGGAGACCGGGAGCCCGCTTGGCACCAGGGGCGGGCACGCGGAAAGTGGCGAGGGTTGGCCACCCGATGGGCAGTTTCGGGTGGAACGGCTCTCTTGCGTGCTGTTGACAATTGCACGCAGAATTAGAAAATATTAATATTACCCGGGTGGCAGCATTCAGGCGTCGTGCCTCAGACAGGTAACTATTGAGGGGTAAGGGGGGGGCTCTTGGAATTAAGGTCATGGCTGAGCACCAGACAATCTCGGAGACGCGTCCTCCTGTATGTCGTCTCGTTGTTTTTCATGAGCTGGTTTTCCGGTTGTTCTATCGTAAACCGCTTCGTTTTCATACCAAAAGAAGCGATCAGGGCCACGCCGGCAAAATACGGCACCGATTTCCAGGATGTCTGGTTCACCTCCCGTGACGGTATCCAATTGAACGGCTGGTTCCTGCCCGGAGCAAAGGATAAACCTTTGGTGCTCTTCTTTCACGGCAATGCCGGGAACCTCTCAGACAATCTGAAATATTTGAACATGCTGCATGGCAGCGGTTTTACCAGTTTCATCTTCGACTACCGTGGTTTCGGGAAGAGTAAGGGCGAACCGCTGCAGGAGAACGATCTCTATCAGGATGCACGGGGTGCCCTCTCTTACCTGGCTGGACAGGGGTGGCAGCACGAGAGGATTATTTTTTTCGGGCAGTCCCTGGGTTCCGCGGTGGCACTGCAGATGGCCCTGGAATACCGGCCGGCCGGACTGGTCATGGAAAGCTCCTTCACCTCGATGAAGGCGATTGTAAAACACATCTCTCCGCTAGCCTATTATACCGTGGGGTGGTGGGGCATCAACATGCCCTTTGACAACCTGGTAAAGATAGGGCATATCGAGGTGCCGTTGCTGCTCATCCACGGGGAACAAGATAGCGTCGTCCCGGTGCAGATGACACGGCAACTCTTTGCCCGGGCTGTCCCGCCGAAAATGCTCTGCATAATACGAGGGGGCGGGCACTGCAACTCCTACATGGTGGACAGCTCGACCTATCTTTTGGCATGAAGCAATTACCTGCAAGCGATGTCGGCAACAGCGCAGAGCTACTAGAAGAAATGCCGGCTGACTGCCACGAAATCTGTTCTCAATCAGGGTACTTTAGTGCTATAAAGGCATCAAGTAAGCTCCCCCTGGATTCAGGCACCTCCCACCGGGGGAATCCCGTGCGACCGCCTCCAACAGGATGAAAGCTATCCGCCGCTGCAACGACTATTCTCGTGACTGAGACACAAAAAGGTTCGTTTTAATGCCAAAAAAGAAAATACTGTTCCTGCACCCGCTCGGGGAGAACTGGATTCCCGGGGAGCAGAATGTGGTGCAAGTCATCAACATCATGGCCCCGTTGGGCCTGCTTTCGCTGGCCGCCTGGCTGGACCAGCATGGGCATGAGACGAAGGTTCACGACTGTTACGCCTTTCCCGGACGCGATGACAGCATCTACGCCTACCTGAAGGAGGAGTGCCCCGATTTCGTGGGGATCTCGACCACAACCTCCAGCTTTCTGGACGGCGTCCGCCTCGCAAAGGCGGCCAAGGAGATCCTCCCCTCGGTGCAGGTCGTCTTCGGCGGGGTGCATGTCTCGGCATTGCGCGATCAGCTGCTGCGCGACTATCCGGTCATCGATTACGGCGTGGTCGGCGAGGGCGAAGAGACCTTGCGGGAACTGGTCGAGTCGGACGGCGCGGGATTGCGCAGCATCGAGGGGCTCATCTTCCGCGAAAAAGGCGAGGTCGTCTTCAACGGCATGCGCACCAGGCTGCTCGACATGGACACCCTCCCCTTCCCGGCCTACGAGAAATTGCAGGGGTTTCCCGACAGCTACCTGCTCCCCATCTTCAGCTACCCCAAGGCCCCCAGCACCACGGTGATAACCAGCCGCGGTTGCCCCTATACCTGCTCGTACTGCGACCGCTCGGTCTTCGGACGTTCCTATCGCTACAACTCGCCGGAATACATGGTAAGGTACCTGACCTACCTGCAGGAAAACTTCAACATCAAGCACGTCAACATCTACGACGATACCTTCACTTTGAAACGGCAGCGGATGATCGACTTCTGCGAGCTGAAGATCAAGTCGGGCCTGAAGATGACCTTCAACTGCGCCGCCCGCACCGAGCAGCTCGACCAGGAAATGCTCAAGCTTTTGAAGCGTTCGGGGTGCTGGATGATCAGCCTCGGCATCGAGACGGGGGACCCGGAACTTTTGAAACGGCACCGCTCCTATCTGCCCAACGCCGAACTGGAGCACCCGCTGGAAAACATCCGCCAGATGGTCAAGCTCATCAAGAGAGAGGGGATCCGCGTCAAGGGGCTCTTCATGCTCGGCCTGCCGGGCGAGACCGAGGAGAGCATCAAAAAAAGCGCGGAGTACATATTGGCGCTGCCGCTGGACGACATGAACATTTCCAAGCTGACCCCCTTCCCCGGCGCCCCCATGTACGCGGACATACGCGAGCACGGGGAGTTTGAGGAGACCTGGGGGCTCATGAATGCGGCCAACTTCACCTTTATCCCCAAGGGATTCACCAGGGAGCAGCTGGAAAGGCTCCACAGTGAGATCTACCGCCGCTACTTCGCCCGGCCGAAAACCTTGCTCAACTACGTTACCATGATCTGGAAATCGCCTGACAGCTGGCGGCGCTTCTGGAAGGATTTGCCGACCTTTCTGAGTTTCACCAGGAAGAAATGAGGGCTTGGGGCCACCTGTCAGTATCCGGCCTTGATCAGTTCCTTTTCCAGATTGGTTAAAAAATCGGCATAGGTCTGATTCAGAAGCTGGTCCATGTTTTCGTCGCTCAAGCTTCCGATCAGGTTTTCTCCGTAACCCTCTGCGGTAAAACTCTTGCTGCCGTCGGGGCCGGTGCTGGAGACTTCGCAACTGATCTTGAAAAGGCATTTACCGAGATACCACACTCCCGGCTCATTGGCTCCGGAAAATTCCAGGATTCGCACAGTAAGAAGATATTTCGAGCCGGAAGATTACGCGTAGCCCAGCCGTCTGACACTTTCCCGAAGCAGGTTGCGCATGGTATCCGGTGCAGGGTGATCGGGATGGTAGATCCAGGTATGGGGAGGGTTTGAATAGACGAACAGCTCCGGCTTGCCGGCAGCTCTGTAGTCGTTGATGGTGCAGATGGCAATGTTGCCTTTTCCGGCTAGCGTCGGGGCAAGCTGCGGGACTGTAAAGCTGATGTCATGGGTACATCCGGTGACGAGCAGCAGGGCCATGAGGACCAGAAGCCGTTGCGTCAGTGTCGCAGTGCCTGTTCCTGGTAGGCTGCGGGCATACGGCGTTGCCCACACGCTGTCGAATTCCCCCATGATCGCACCTCTTGTTTGCGACTTTGTTCTTTCCCGGGTTCGAGGTCCTGCCGGTTTTTGTCAAATATCGGGGCGGGCGAATCTTGATGAGGAACTTCCTTCTGAGTGCGGCGCCCTGACCAGTCCCTTCGATTCTTCCTTCAAGGCTGTGTCGATGACATAGTCGCAGACGTCCTCCACGAAATAGGCACCGTATTTTGTCAGGCTGATCGAATCAGCATCCTGCTTGGTGCAGCCACACTCGTCGAACTTTGACAGCAGCGGCCCGAATATGGCCTTGGGATCCTCCCCATAGTCCTGCAGGAATGCCCGGGTGTCGAGCCCGGCCGCCAGTTGGATATTCAGGATGAAGGTCCGGTACATCCGCTCTCTTTTGGTGAGGGGAATGTACCTCCCTATCGGGGGAATCCCCTTACTCACCAAACGCGAATAGGTGGACAGGTCTTCATGCTTGTCGTAGCAGATGGTGCTGCTGTAGGATCTGGTCCGAGCCCCGAAGGCGATGATGGGCATCTCTTTAAGCCAATGGTAGCGGTATCCCCACTGTTTGTCATTGCTGAAGCGGCCGTTTTGTTCATACCCGAAGCGTTCCATCCATTCCTGCGTTAAAAGGACCATCTCGAAGAGGGTGTCATCTTCCACTACCAGATCCGGGCGCTCCTGGTACAGCTGCACGATGAGAGGGTTCACTATCTCGTGCCTGATGTATTCCACGGCATCCGGCCGTATTTCTTCCAGGACATCCAGATCCCTTGCAACGCTTGCCATGGTCTGCCCGGGGAGCCCCGTCATCATGTCGACGTTGATGGCTATCTGCGCCTGCTGCACGGTCTTTATGACCTGCTTCATTTGAGCCGCGGTATTGCTCCTGTTGCAATGCCCCAGCACCTGCGGATCGAAAGTCTGGCAGCCGGTGCTGATCCTGTTGACGCCGATACTTGCCAGTTCGCCGACCCGTTTTTGGGTAAGCGTATCCGGATGCGCTTCGGTGGTGATACTGCAGTTTTCAGACAACGCTATGCAGGACCTGATGGTATCGAGGATCAGCTTAAGGTCGTTGTTGGCAAACGAAGTGGGTGTCCCTCCACCGAAATAAATGCATTTCGCCTTTTTGCCTGCGAACACGCCGTGATCGGCAAGAAGCCCGATCTCCTTCACCAGGGACCGGAGGTAATCCTTTTGGATCTCCTTGTCGACCTTGTGGGGAAAGGAATTGCAGAAAAGGCACTCGGAAAAGCAAAAAGGAAGATGGACGTAGAGCAGCAGTTCCTCTTCCGGTAGATTTTCTTTCAGCCTCTCCAGAAAGGCGCCAACCTGCGAAGGGGCCAGCATTTGGAAGTTGTGCGGAACGAACAGGTCCGGCTGATTTTTGGTGTAGTCCGAGGAGCCGTAGAACAGCTCCTTCCTGATTTTATCAAGCGTTGCAGGCCTCATAAATAGAACCCCTGTCCTTCAGTAGCAATCTAATGAAATCATCCCTAGCGAGCAAATCGGAAACGGAAGCAACAGTTCGTTGGCAAGGCGCAGCAGACGCCGCGCGCCGGGCAGACTGGGGACAGGAAGAACTAAAGTTAATGTGAATTTTGTTTGGCGGCCAACTTAGCATCGGCACTTTGACCCGTCAAGTCAATTTTCAGGCTATGGTTGGCGAGTGAACCAGGCGGGAAGCGACTGTCTGAAGGGGTCGCCGGATAAAGCAACAGGCCCTGCGCCTCTTAGGTTTCACTTCGATGTGACCGTGCCAGGTAAAGCGAAAGGAGGTTTCTACTACTGACCCGGTTAATTGTGAGCGGGCGCTATTGACAGCACACTTTAATTTGCTACACTGCCGTTGCCGGGAATGGTTCCTTGAGCGGGCGTCAGTGTGTATCAATCTTTGTGACGAAATTACTTCCTGAAAGCGTCTTTTTTTAAGTCACTGAAATTTACCAGGGGAGGCATGCCGTGAGAATTCACGCACTATCATTTTCAGTCATGGTCCTGGTCTGTTGCGGCTTGTTTGCCGCGGTGGGCTACGCGGAGGAAAAACCGAGACAGGAGAAGGTGTTCAAGGCACTGGTCGGCCAGGACGGGATACAGCGGGTGGATCTCCAGGGCGACAATTACTCCTTTACCCCGAACCACATCATCGTCAGGGTAAACGTCCCGGTGGAGCTGAAGGTCAGGAAGTCCTCCCTGATGGTTCCCCATAACGTCGTCATCAAGGCGCCCCAGGCGGGCATGGATTTCGACGAGTCCATGGGAACCGAACCGAAGTCCATCAGGTTCACACCGACCAAAACCGGCGAATACCCCTTCTACTGCAGCAAGAAGCTGCTTTTTTTCGAAAGCCACCGCGACAAGGGGATGGAAGGGACCCTGGAAGTCATCGAATAGCGCAAGGCAAGTTTTTGGCGCCTGCAAGCCTACAGGGGGCGCCTTGCGATGAATCCGATTCTGGGCAGAGGCGGGTAGTAATAGTAGGGGCCGTCGCCGTAAGGCTGGAGGTTGCAGAAACCGGCCGCGGCCAGCTCCTTTCCTAACTGCTCCGCGCTGCGCATGTGCACCACCGTCACCCCGAGCTTCAACAGTCTGAGGTTGAACACCTCCATGAAGGCGTAACGGGAAGGCCCGGCCTCCCAGAGGCAAAACCGTCCTCCCGGCTTAAGTACCCGCATCACTTCGGCAAACATTTCCCGGCACGAGGCACACGACAGATGCTTCAGCACGTAGGTGCTCAGCACCACGTCAAAGGTGCCGTCCGGGTACGGCAGGGAGGTCGCCACCCCTTTGCGGACCTTGATGCGATCGGCGCAGCCGCGCTGCTGAACCTCCTCCGTGGCGAGTTTGACCATCAGGTCGGAGCAGTCCAACCCCTCCATCATCTCCGTGAAACCGACCTTGCGGTTCAGGTAGAGCAGGACCCCGCCGTAGCCGCAGCCGATATCCAGGACCTTGTCCGCTGGTTTGAGTGAAAGCAGGCCGGGGAGCTTGCGTACCGGGGTATTCAGGAAAAGTATCCGTTTCGGTGAAAACCAGAAGCGCGCCCAGCGTGCAGCCCAGGTTCCTTGTGCCATCCATTGGTTATAATCGCGCGCGGTGATTTGTTGCTCATCGTTGGAAGTTACGGCGTGTTCCCTGTCATCTTCTATCACTTAAATCTTCTCCAGCGCAGTTCATTTAACGGCACGTCGTGCCGCATCCACCTCACAAGTCCCGTTCCGCGGCCGCAGGCCGGACGCGGCAGTGGGTTCCCGCGGAGGATGCTCTCAAAAACCCTGAAAGGTGCCATTGGTAGTGGCCACGACCCGTGGCTGGTTTGGTTGCCTAAGCGGTGTGGTGACGACGGGACCTTCGCGGACATTAAGATGAATAAAAATTTATCCGTGCGAAATATATCATCCCGGATAAACCGGCGTCAACCTAAATTCGGCAACGTCTTCAGGCCCGCTACCTGGCGGGGCGAGCCGCCCCGGAGCCGGAGCTGCCGATCGTTTTCAGCATCCGTTCCCCAAGCACCCTCCAGGTGGGCCAGTCATGCCCGCCCGGGGCGGTGAAAACCTGCCCGGCGGGAAGCAGGGCGCCCAGGAACCGGTCCGTGTCATAAAACCGGTCCAGAGTCCCGCAACCGAGATAAACCCGCCCAAGACTCCGGTCCCGGTCCTGATACACCTTGATTTTGCTCCAGATGAACCGGTCCGTGTCGTCATCCGCCACGGTCCCCGGCCGCCACCCCGCCAGCCCCCCGGCGTCCCGGATTTCCCGCAGCAGCGCGGGTCCCCCCAGGTAGGGGGCGAGCGCCAGGATCCCCCTCAGCTCGCCGGGGTACGCCGTATCGTAGAGGATGGTCCCGAGTCCTCCCATGGAGACCCCGATCAGCCAGATATCCCGGTAACCCTGCTCTCTTGCCGGGGTGACCACGTCTTCCCTGAGCCGGGTGAGAATGGTGTGGTCCAGATAGTAGCCCTGATGCGCCTCGACCCCGATCAGGTCGGCATCGGGAAATTCGCGGCGCACCACCTGCAGAAACCCTTCCGTTTCGAAGCTCCGGACGGTGTCCCCCAGACCGGGAAGAAATACAAAAAGTGTCACGCGCCCCCCTTGGGGAGATCGTTGAAAATCGACCGTTTTCATGGGGACCCTACTTGCCGGCAGACAGCCGGAGAGTACCAGCAGGCAGATCAAAAGTCCTGCCTCGACCAGGCGACGATACACGATGACCTCCCGGTGATGATCCGGGCCGAGGCTGCGGGGATGCTGCAGGTCGGAAAACGGGGAAGCTTGGCCGCCTGCTCCGGTCGACCGCGCCCCTCAGAGCGTTCGCCTTATTTTCCCGCTGGCGGTTTTAGGCAACCGGTCGATTAATTCAAACTCCTTCGGCACCTTGTACTGCGCCAGCCGCTGGTAACAGAAGCGCCGCAGCTCCTCCAGGACATTATCCCCCTCCCCGCTTCGCAGCACGATTTTCGCCACGGGGAGCTCGCCATAGCGGGGATGCGCGACGCCGTACACGAGCGACTCCTTCACCCGGGGATGTTCGTTGAGCACGTTTTCCACCTCCTGGGCAAACACCTTCATCCCCACGAAGTTGATCACGTCCTTCTCCCGCCCCACGATGAAAAGGTAGCCGTCCTGATCGATTTTTCCCAGGTCGCCAGTAGTGAACCAGCCGTCCGTAAGGATTGCCTCCCTCCTCTGCCAGGGGGAATAATAGGCATCGAGCATCCCCTTCCCTTTGATGCGGATCCCCCCGACGCCGTCGCTGTCGGGGTCGGCCAGGCCGATCCGGAAGGCGGGGAGTGCCCGGCCGACCGAGCCCCGCTTCCCGGCTCCTCCCGGAGGCTTGATGAAGGGGAGACCTACCTCGATGATACCGTACGCCTCGCTCAGTTCCAGGCCGAACTTGGCAAAGAACTCGCCGGCCACCCGCTCGGGGAGCTTCATCGCCGTGCAGACCGCCAGGCGCACGTCTTTCAGGGCGTCGGGCGCCAGAGAGTCGGCGTACGACAGCAGGCTGTAGTGGAAGGGCGAGGCGTAGATGAGGGTGCCGCGCCGCCCGGCCATCCCCTCGATGAGCGACTCGGGAAAACGCCGGCCGCAGAGCACGATGGTCGCGCCGCGACGCAGGAAGAGGAGGATGGAGACCACGAAATGATAGCTCATGGAGAGCACCCAGAACACGGTGTCGTGCGGCGTTACCTGCAGCCCCTCGTCGGCCGCATCGGTCCGCTCCAGGATCGCCTGGTGCGACAGCACCACCCCCTTGCTGGCACCCGTGGTGCCTGAGCTGAAGCGGATGAAGGCGGGATTCACCCGGGAAAAGTCCGCAGGCCCCCCCCCCGCCGGCAGCTTCAGCAGCGTGAAGGACTTCTTCAGCGCCCCGCCTGACTGCAGCTCTGCGCCCCCCCCCTCGGATCTCAGCCTCGGTTCGGCGATCAGGTATTCGACCTCCATCCGGTCCAGCACCGTGGCGACCTCGGCCGGGGTCTG
>Ga0316217_10003062_pt1 | contig 19474 bp, 17 predicted proteins | sample 1anoAmetaG_FD_203633 | JGI IMG/M metagenome (GOLD analysis project Ga0316217, IMG submission 203633) | Freshwater microbial communities from Trout Bog Lake, Wisconsin, USA - 1anoA | ecosystem: Environmental > Aquatic > Freshwater > Lake > Hypolimnion/Profundal zone | place: USA: Wisconsin...
ACTTAGTTTCATACCTGTTCCTGCGGTTAATGTTCCTGCAGTTACTTTAAGATCTAAACCCCAGTATGACATAGCTGAACCAATATTATATACCAGTGTAAAAGGATATGTTGCTCCTGCCTTTACATGTGTAGGAAGCCCCTGCAATGTAACTGTACCTGCACTACCACCGTGACAGCTACAACCGGTACTACTACCCGTAATACCAGTAGCATGATCGGTCTTTTTGATGCCCGATGTAGCCAAAATTGTTAATAACGCTAATCCGGTTAATGTAAGTAGCCCTCTTCTCATAAATGTACTGTTTGTTTTTTTTTTAAATAAATAATGAAATATAAATTTATATTGATTCAATAATATAATAATATATATATGTGTTTAAACTTTGTCAAATAAACCACGTCGAACGATTTATCTAAAATTATTCCACTAATTTCATAATTATTTAATAATCGTTGTAAGATGACGCTTAGAAATATTCTGCTGCCCAATCCTTTGAAAAAAATCCTTCTTTATACTTTTTTTAACTAAAATCAAGTCGTTTTAATATAAATGTTGAATGATTTTATCAAATTCCAGCTTTACTCAATGTTACATACTAATCAGACCACTGTACTTATCTCTATTCCACTGTACGTATTTCATACTATATCTGTAACACCTTTCAACCTGATATTTCCTTATTTCGAAAGCGTAAAAATAACAGAATGAGCCAAACATTTTGTTAAAAACATCAATAATTTACGAAATCAATTTCGTTTTAACTTTTCTTAACTCATAATAAATTAAAAATCTAACCTTCCTGATCTATTAGTTGATGTTTAGCTTAAATATTTCATATCAATAAATAACTAAATCCTTTCTTTGTGCAGGTTTGAATACAATGATTTATTAATAAATAATCAAAACATCAAACAGGCTAATATTGTTCAGACTGATTTCATCAACTCATTTTAATAATTGAAAAATAATGAGAAAGTATTTACTGCTTTTTATTTTAATGAATGCTACGCTGATATGCTTTTCTCAGACAGCATCAGTGAATGAATTACTGAATGTAAAAGGTCAGGCTGTTACTACTATCCATCACAATACAATTACTGACAATTACGGCAGAACGCTGGCACAGTTATTAAACGATCAGCCCGGCATAGTCATCAATGGGGCATATCAGCCTGTGGGTAGTCTGGTGAGTATTTATATGGAAGGAACCCTGGGAGGTAGAGCCCTGATACTGATAGATGGTATCCCCGTTTATGACCCTTCAAGCCTGCCCGACTATTTCGATATTAATCTTATTTCTTTATACGAAATTGAAAGCATTGATATTTATCATGGCACACAAAGCAGCACAATGGGCAATGGTGCCTTTGCCGGAGCAATCAATATTATTACTATTAAAAAAAATGTCAGCAAACCTGTTCAGTTAAGTGCTGCACAAAGCATTGGTAATGAAAATACTTTGAACAGCAATCTGCAACTGTATGGCAGCACTGACCGATGGAATTATGCTGCATCCTATTCGCATTTGAGCACCAATGGTTTTTCGCTGGCGCACGACAGCGTTGGAAATAAAGGATTTGACAATGATGGCTATACCGGCAACATATTGAATACGCATGTAGCATATTCCGCAGGAAAGTATCTGCAATGGAAGGCAAACTGTTTGTACAGTCAGTATAAAGCCGACTCGGATGGCGATGCTTTTCAGGATAGTAAACAATATTATTACAACAATAAACAACTGAACTTAGGCACAGGATTTATTGTAAAAAAGAACAATACTTTGCTGGTGGGCAATTATCAGTATTCTTCTTCCAACCATTACTTTCATTACGACAACGAGTATCATGAAAACTATGTGGGCAAGGCAAATTTTGCAGAGCTATACCTGCAGCAAACCTTGTCTTCAAAACTAAAGCTTTTGTTGGGGACCGATTATAGTTCAGCATACATGAACAATGCCTTTTACGACTCTACTTATGGTCAGGAACATCTGTATCCAACCATAAACATGTTTAGTACTTATGGCAAAATATCGTACAGTACAAAAGATAGCTCCCTGGGCATAGATATTGCCGCAAGAGCTACACATCATACTGCTTATGGATGGGTGTATTCGTACAACATAGGGGCAGACTATAAACTGACTAAAGCAATAAATTTATTTGCCGGTATTGCTACCGGATTCAAGTCAGCTTGTCTGTATCAGTTGTACAACAATTACGGGTCGGCCGACAGCGCACTGGTACCTGAAAAAACACTGAACTATCACCTGGGAATTTCATTCAGACAAAAACAGTTTACACAAAGACTTCGCTTGTATTATTATACATCAAAAGACCTGATTTACTGGGATAATAATATCAGTATGTATGATAATTTCAATAAACAAAAAACATGGGGATTGCAGTATGAAATGGAATGGAAATTAAATACCAATTTTAGTATTACGGCAAACTATACATTGCTGAAGGGGCAGGATTATACCATCGGGCATCAGCGCTATTCCGATACCGTTACCTATCCATATTTATTCCGCCGTCCCGAACATGTAGTGAACATGGGAATTCATTACGCTATAAAGTCTTTTAAAATTGGCATCAGCGGTAGATATGTAAGCGATTATTACGATGTTAATCCGGGCAATACCGATTATATCATCCCACACTTCGTAGTACTGAATGCCTATTCAAATTATACCTTCCATCAGCATTGGCAGGTGTTTGCCAGTATTCAGAACCTGCTGAACAATACATTTTACGATGTAACCGGATTAAATTCTATTCCAATGCTGATCAACTGTGGTATCCGTTTTCAACTATAAACAAACTGTGGTTTATTACAGAATATCGAAAGAATCGGTCGTAATAATAGCCCTGATAGATGTGGGAGGGAAAGGAAGCGACAATATATAATTTTCCTTGATCACTACTTCGTAATTTCTATGGCCACCACTGGCCATTTTCTTCAGATACGATATAGCTTCTACCGGAATAAGTATTTCTGTTCCCTGAAGAGAACCATGACTGGTAGTAGATGTTTCATCGAAAACTGTGGCTCTGAAAAACTGTAATTTGTCCATTATTGTATGTATAGCTATATAAAAATGCAATGCTGTTGAAACAACAAAGCGACACAAGGTAGCTTTTAATCGATAGCAGATATGTTATAATTCATTTTACAGCGATAATGTATCATCAAATCAAAAGACTTAATTCATCAATACATCTTTATATGAATGAATAATTTTATATCAATCCACATTTCCTGATGGCGTATAAAATGAGTTTTTATTGCATCCACATCTTGTGATGGTATATAAAATTGATTTTTAGTGTATCAACATCATGTGATAGTATATAAAAAAGATTTTTAGTGTATCAACATCATGTGATGGCATATAAAATTGATTTTTACTCTATCAACAACTTGTGATGGTATATAAAATGTTTATTTACTGACTCCGTATATTGAGGATGTATATAAAAATGCTGTTACAGGAAATATATTTATAATAATCTGTATTTAAACCTATCCCGCATCATGAAAAATATAATCTACAGGTAAAAGCATGTATAAAACAGACTGATAGTAAAGCAGCCTTTATTGCAGAGCCAACATATTGATATATATGTTGCTATATTAATCCATTAGAATAATATCCTTTTACTTATTACAAATAATGTCTTTGCTTGAAGAAATAAATAAAGAAACAATCTATTGATTCTTTATTACCCTGCTTATATTTTTAATTGAATATTTACTGCATTGCATTTCAAAGATTCTAATGAAAATTTATTCTTTGTATTATAGCAATATGTATCTTTGTATGGAAACATTCATGTAAAGCTATGAATAAGTTCGAGGTGATCTTTTTTAACTGAAGCAAGAGATTTTCTTTTAAATTTAGAAGAAAAGAATAGGGATAAAATCATTTTCAATATTGATAAATCGAGATTCAAAAACGACAATGAACTTTTCAAAAAACTACAGGGTGAAATATGGGAATTCAGAACATTGTACAATAAAACACATTATAGAATTTTTGCTTTCTGGGATAAAACAGAGAAAATGAAAACACTTGTATTAGCTACACATGGTATAGTTAAAAAGACGGGTAAAACACCCGATAAAGAAATAGAAAAAGCTGAAAACATCAGGATTAAATACTTCAAACTAAAAAATAATAATTATGAAAAATAAAGGAAAACAAACCGCATTGGAAACTTTCAGTCTGGATGAGATAAAAGACGAATTTATAGGAAAAACAGGCACTGAAAAAAGAACGATATACGAACAGGAACTTCAATCAGAAATACTGGGAGATATGATAAAAAAAGCTCGTCTTGAACGAAAGATGACACAGGAAGAATTAGGAAAGTTAATTGGTGTTCAAAAAGCACAAATATCGAAACTGGAGAACAACACAACAAACGTAACAATTGAAACCATATTAAAAGTTTTCGGAGCATTGAAAGCTAAGATCAACTTCAATGTAGAACTATTGAATAGCAATGTTGAAATAGCAAACTAACTACAATTTATCGCCCCATTAAAAAGCCCTCAGCGTTTATCACACCGAGGGCTTTTTGAATATTCATTTATCCACTCTCCTGTCTACTTACTTCTATCTCCTATTTCAAATTAGCCAAAGCTTCTTTAATTCTGCTCCATGCTCTTTCTATATTAGGCATACTGTTGGCAAAAGAAAAACGAACACAGTTAGGTTCTCCGAAAGCCTCACCCATTACCGATGAAACGTGTGCTGTATTCAATAAATACATACTCATATCACCCGAGTTCTTTATTACTTCAGTACCAAAAGATTTACCATAATAACTACTCATATCAGGGAAGATATAAAAAGCACCTTCAGGTTCAAAGCATTTCAAACCCGGAATATCTTTTACAAGCTCAAGTGTTTTAGCTCTTCTTCTTACAAATTCCTCAGCCATTTCCTGACTAGGTTTCAGATCGCCTGTCAATGCAGCAACAGCAGCTTTTTGCGTAATAGAACAGGTAGCCGATGTAAACTGTCCCTGCAGTTTCTCGCATGCCTTTACAATTTCTACATTGGCAGCCATATAACCAAGGCGCCATCCTGTCATAGCAAAACCCTTGCTTAATCCGTTGATCACTACCACCTGATCTTTTATGTCGCTGAACTGAGCAATACTTTCGTGCTTGCCCATATAGTTGATGTACTCATAAATTTCATCACTCAGGATAACAATACCCGGATGTTTACGAAACACTTCGGCCAGACCTGCCAATTCTTCTTTGCTGTAAACAGAACCTGATGGGTTACATGGTGAAGAAAACATGAACACTCTTGTTCTTGGTGTAATAGCTGCTTCCAATTCCGCAGGAGTAATTTTAAATTTACTTTCAACAGTTGTTCTTATTTCCACTACTTTGCCTCCGGCAATCTTTACCAGTTCCGAGTAGGTTACCCAGTAAGGAGTAGGGATAATTACTTCATCATCCTTATCTACCAGAGCTAATATTACATTAGCTAAAGTTTGTTTAGCCCCTGTAGAGGCAATTATATTTTCAGGTTTATAATCCAGGTCATTATCACGTTTCAACTTGGTACAAACCGCTTCTTTTAAATCCATAAAACCAGCCACAGGTGTATAGTGACTCCAGTTGTCGTTGATGGCTTTTATAGCAGCATCTTTAATGTGTTGTGGAGTATCAAAATCAGGTTCTCCCAGACTCAGATCAATAACATCTACTCCTTTAGCGCGTAGTTCTCTTCCTAATTTTGCCATCTTCAATGTTTCCGGTTCATTGAAACGTTGTAATAATGACGAAAGTTGAATGCTCATTTTATTTTTACTTTTTAGTTGCAGCAAAAGTATATAAATAGTATTTAATTGACCCCGATAAAATAATAATGGAGAGAATCGAATGATTCTCTCCATTATTTTAAATGCTTTAAACTGATGCCTGAATAGCTGTAAATTATAGATATTATCTATGCTTCACGTATGGTATGACCTGTAAGATGAATAAATACGTCCTCCAGATTAGCCTGCTTCATTTCTTTTGGTCTTTCGAAACCAGTTGCTACCAGATCATCAATCAACTGATCGGGAGTAGATATGGCAATAATCTTTCCTTCGTCTATAATAGCCACCCTGTCGCACAATACTTCCGCTTCGTCCATATAGTGTGTGGTCAGTATTACCGTCGTCCCATTATCCCTGATTTCTCTGATCAGATCCCAGAGATTGCGTCTTGCCTGCGGATCTAATCCGGTAGTAGGTTCATCAAGGAAAATGATCTTTGGTTTATTGATTAATGTGGTGGCAATAGAAAAACGTTGCTTCTGTCCACCACTCAGTTCCTTCACTTTCGATTTAGCCTTATCGTACAGATTTACTTTCTCCAGCAAGGCCTTTGCATCGGCCTCCTGATTGTACAATCCGCAGAACAGGTTGATGAGTTCCAGTAAATTCAATCCGGGATAAAAACCACTTGTCTGCAACTGTACACCAATAATTTTCTTGATATCATTGGGATTTGTATCAATATTCAATCCGTCTACTATAATAGTTCCACTTGTTTTATCACGCAGTGTTTCAATGATTTCCAGGGTAGTGGATTTACCGGCACCATTAGGTCCAAGCAATCCGAAAATCTCTCCTTCCTTCACATCAAAACTTATTCCTTTTACGGCCTGAAAGTCACCGTAATTCTTCACCAGATTCTTTACCTCAATAATATTATTCATAACTATTTTGTTCTATGTTACCAGTTCAATACTACACCTGCTTCCTTATTTCCAACACCCAGATTAACCGATGTTTTCGAACTCCTCAGATTAAACAAATGTACGGCAGTTGCTAATGCTTTCTGACCATTCAGTATTAATATCTCTCCACCTATATCACAACCCAGTCCTCCTAATATACCCACCCATGCCAGCGATCTTTCAGAGGAATTGATTGATCTGTCCGATACTTTTGCTATTCCCCAGATAGTTGCAAGTGTACCTACGAAGGTCAGACCATTACCCCAGACCTTACAACTCTGATGCAACTTATATAAATCTATTATAGGTTGATTGCCTGTTCTGTAAAATAGTTTTCTGAATTCTTTACTCCCCGAAAACAATGTATCATGATACAGAATACAATAAGGATGAGAAGTATAAATATAGTTCATGTTTTTATACTCCATCTTCTGTTGCGCATGCAACATAGTACTGAAGAACAGTAGAACAGACAACCCTGTCAGCCTCATGGCCTTACTGACGTTTATACTAACCAAGTGGATAATGTTTTTCCAGTTCATCCATCATCAACGGACTACCTACAAAGAATGCCGAACGCTGATGCAGATCGGTAGGCTGCACTTCCAGTATTCTCTGCTTTCCATTGGTAGCGCGGCCTCCGGCCATTTCCACTATAAATGCAAATGGATTACATTCGTACATCAGTCTCAGTTTGCCCTTTGGTTTATCAGTTGTAGTTGGATACATAAAGATTCCTCCCTTCAGCAGATTGCGATGCACATCGGCCACCATACTGCCTATATAACGTTGAGTATACGGACCGCCGGTTGCTTTTGTTTTCATCTGACAGGCATTTATATAATTCCTGATTCCCTCATCGTACTGATAATAGTTACCATGGTTTACAGAATAAATATTGCCTGTTGCAGGGCACTTAATATCGGGATGACTTAAACAGTATTCGCCTATTGCAGGGTCCAGTGTAAAACCGTTCACCCCTCTGCGGGTAGCATAAACAAGCATAGTTGAAGAACCATAAATTACGTATCCTGCAGCCACTTGCCTGTCTCCTCTTTGTAAGAAATCTTCTTTGGTAACAGGAGTGCCCAATGGGGTGATTCTTTTAAATACACTGAAGATAGTTCCGATAGAAATGTTTACATCTATATTGCCACTGCCATCCAGCGGGTCAAACATTACTACATACTTACTGTTGCAGCTTACTTCATCATCAAAAATAACAAAGTCGTCTATCTCCTCGCTTCCAATACCCGCACAACTGATACCATGACGCAATACACCAATCATTTGTTCATCGGCATATATATCCAGCTTCTTCACTTCTTCTCCCTGCACATTGGTAGTACCATGATCGCCCAGTATATCTACCAGTCCTGCCTTATTTACTTCTACATTGATACGCTTCGAAGCAAGTCCTATATCACGTAACAAACCACTAAGTTCCCCTGTAGCAGTAGGGAAAAGACGCATTTGATGAATCGTAAATTCATCCAGTGTAAATACTTTTCTGTTGACCATTTAAAATTAATTTTTAGGCGTTATAAATCGTTTTTGTTTATTCTAATGACTGCAATATTAATACGAAATATAATATTGTCAAATTATATCACTTTTACCAGTTCGGTAAACAGTAAAGTCAGTTTTGGCTCGGCTTCTTTAGCGGCCTGCAATACTTCTTCGTGTGTGATAACGTTATTGTTTTCGCGAATTCCTAAATCGGTCACTACGCTTACTGCAAATACCTTCATTCCACAATGAACCGCAGCAATTGTTTCCTGCACGGTACTCATTCCCACCACATCGCTGCCAATGGTTTTTATCAGACGGTATTCAGCATGTGTTTCGAAAGTAGGACCTGTTACAGCAGTATATACTCCCTGATGTATTTCTATATTGTTCTGCTTTGCAATAGTCAACGCCTTTTCTATTATTTCCAGGCTGTAAGGCTCGCTCATATCCGGAAAACGGGTTCCCAGTTCTTCTATATTCTTTCCTATCAGTGGATTAGCGGTAAAGAAACTGATATGATCGTTGATAATCATCAGATCGCCTACTTTATAGTTTGGATTCACCCCGCCGGCTGCATTCGACAACAATACCGTTTCTACTCCCAGCAATTTCATTACCCTGATGGGTAATATCACCTGTTCAGCCGAATATCCTTCGTAGTAATGAAATCTGCCGCTCATCACCAGTACATTTACACCACCCAGTTCGCCCAGTATCAATCTTCCACCATGACCTTTAACTGTGCTTGTCTGAAAGTGGGGAATATCACTGTAAGGAATAGATTGATTTACTTTAATTACTTCGGCAAGGTTGCCCAGTCCGCTACCCAATACAATTCCAATGCGCGTAGTAGCCCCTATTTTGCTTTTTATAAAATCTACGGTCTCGTGCAGTTGTACCATTAATTCACTCATCATTCTTTGTTTTTACTATAATTGTATTTTATTAATATGCCGTTTTGTCGTTCTTTATTTTCCATTCTTCAAACATCAGCTTTGCCTGCTCTCTGCCAATAGAATAGATAGGGATGATTCTGTTATCAAGCGGTTGCGATATTTCGTTATAAATCAATGAATCATCAAAGCCTGCATCGGCAGCATCTTTACGGGTATTGCCATAATAAATAGCTTTTGGCCTTGCCCAGTAAATAGCGCCAAGACACATAGGACAAGGTTCGCAGGAAGTAAATATTTCGCAGTCTTCCAGCTGAAAATCATTCAGGTTCTTACACGCATCCCTGATAGCCGTTATTTCGGCATGAGCCGTAGGATCGTTGGTACTCACCACTTTATTATGACCCTGACCTACAATTTCATTGTTTTTTACAATCACACAACCAAAGGGACCACCCTCATTATTACGCATGCCCTTCAAGCCTATATCGATAGCCGCCTGCATAAACCTTTGTTCCCTGTTCATTTATTTATATCTTATTATTTTACTTTTACATGCAAAATACAAATGTAGGCTTTTGAAAAAGTTATAGAACAAATAGTATTAAAAACATTTGTCCACATAGGATATAAGGTAATAAATCACTCTGAATGACTATGCTCTATTCTGCAATCTTATTCTTTGAAAGTATAAAGCTTGTTATTTTTATTCATACCATAATGAAAGCATTTATTCAAGGAATTATACACAAGAGATGCAATAAATTGTTGGTTTATTAGGCTACACTAAAATTATTGTGAGAAAATCATAATGTAATTCAGCCATTAATAAGATAAGCACAAAACTTAAACACAATAGATTCAGCTATTCTAGCTTTTAAAGAATGATATTTTTACAAATTGTATCATTAAAAGTTCTCACAATAATTTTAGTTTAGCCGTTTATTATAAAAAAATATATTTGCTGCAAATGCAATATAATAATTACAGAATAAAACAATATGGAAGTACATCATCATCCAGAAGTAGAAAAGAAGGGTTTAAAAGAATATCTGGCAGAAGGGTTAATGATATTTGTAGCTGTAATGATGGGCTTTATAGCAGAAAATATTAGAGAGACTATTGGTGAAAGATCAAGAGAAAAGGAATACATGGAATCGTATTCGCAAGATTTAAAAGCAGATTCTACAAACATCAATATTATCATATCAGTAAAAAAACAAGATATAGTATATTACGATTCACTTTTCTATATTTTCAGAAAGAATATTTATAAAAAGGAAACAATCAATGCATATTATTATGTTAGGAAATTAGGCAGGCAAAACTTTTTTTATGAAGCTGATGGCACTATCAAACAACTGGAAAATGCAGGGGGGTTAAGACTTATACAAAAGAAAAACCTTATAGATAGTATTCAAAGCTACGGATACGCCTATAATACTGTAAAAGATCTAGAGAAATATGAACAGGATATTCTGAATCAGGTAAAACTACATTTGTCTGGAATTTTTGACTCCTATGTTTTTGATGAAATGATTAAAGGAAACTCGATTGTAAGGCCCGACAAAAACTATCCTCTTCTACCATTTACTAAAGAAGACTTGAATGAACTTCATCTATTGTTACATATATTAAAGAGGGTAAAAACTTCAGAAATAGAGAATATGGAAACTCTGAAGGAGCATGGCAAAAATTTATTAACAGAGTTGACTTTAAATTATCACCTGAATGAAAAATAATTTTACAAAATCAAAAAAGGCTGACCTATTAAAAGATCAGCCTTTAATAATATAACTAACTGAATAGATTTTAATTTTTATACTGAGGAATCAAACCATTGGCGATATCAACCATTTGTTTGATACTTCCATCATTCAAAACCCCTTTCTTAAATTCTGCAAGAGCTTCGGGTAATTTATTCTTCATTTCTAATAAGAAATGACTTTCAAATTCTTTCATTTTCTTTACAGCAACTTCTCTCAATAAACCTTGAGTACCAAGATAAATGATAGCAACCTGATCTTCAACTTTTACAGGAGAATACTGAGGTTGTTTAAGAATTTCTACGTTACGTGCTCCCTTATCGATGATCAATCTTGTAGATGCATCAAGGTCTCCACCAAATTTAGAGAAAGCTTCCATCTCACGATAAAGCGCCTGATCTAATTTAAGGGTACCTGCTACCTTCTTCATCGATTTGATCTGTGCATTACCACCCACACGGCTTACAGAGATACCTACATTAATTGCAGGACGAATACCTGCATTAAATAAGTTACCCTCCAAGAATATCTGACCATCGGTGATGGAGATAACGTTGGTAGGAATATACGCAGATACGTCACCTGCTTGAGTTTCGATTATCGGTAAAGCTGTTAAAGAACCTCCGCCTTTTACCAGATGTCTGATAGACTCAGGCAAATCATTCATATTCTTAGCTACATCGTCGTTAGCAATAACTTTAGCAGCACGTTCTAGTAAACGACTATGTAAGTAGAATACATCTCCAGGATAAGCCTCACGACCCGGTGGACGACGTAATAATAGAGAAACCTCACGGTAAGCTACCGCTTGTTTACTCAAATCATCATAGATGATCAAAGCAGGACGACCGGTATCACGGAAGAATTCACCTATTGCAGCTCCGGCAAATGGTGCATAGAACTGTAATGGAGCAGGATCAGAAGCCGATGCAGCAACAATAGTTGTAAAGGCCATTGCGCCAGTTTCTTCCAATACTTTCATTACACCAGCAATGGTAGAAGCTTTCTGACCAATTGCAACATATATACAATATACAGGTTGACCTGCATCGTAAAATTCTTTTTGATTGATAATGGTATCCACACAAATAGCCGTTTTACCGGTTTGACGGTCACCAATAACCAACTCACGTTGTCCACGACCAATAGGAATCATTGCATCGATTGCTTTGATACCAGTTTGAAGAGGTTCTTTAACCGGCTCTCTGTATATTACACCCGGTGCTTTACGCTCCAATGGCATTTCATACAATTCACCAGTTATAGGTCCTTTACCATCAATAGGTTCTCCCAAAGTATTAATAACACGTCCTACAACGCCCTCTCCTACTTTGATAGAAGCAATCTTACCAGTACGGGTTACTTTAGCGCCTTCTTTAATGTCGCCACTTTCTCCCATCAAAACTACCCCTACATTATCCTCTTCTAAGTTAAGTGCTATAGCTTTTACTCCATTTTCGAATTCTACAAGTTCACCTGCGCGAACATTGTTTAATCCATAAACACGTGCAATACCATCACCAACTTGTAATACGGTACCTACTTCCTGTAATTCAGTAGATGAATTTACATTGCTAAGTTGCTGTCTCAATATCGCTGATATTTCATCAGGCTTTATCGCTATCATAAATATTAAATTTATATTGTTTTAAGATTATCCCTACTTATTTTATCTGATTGATGGTTTGTATACATTACCCTCAAACTGTTTCTTGATTTCTTTCAATTCTTTGGAAATGCTTGCATCAATAAGATTATTGTTGAACTCTATTAAGAATCCTCCAAGAATTTTTTCATCCACAACTGTTTCCAACTCAATTTTAGTCAGTTTCTGACCTACCTGAACCTTTTCAATGATCATATTTTTAACAGCATCACTTATTGCAACAGCTGTAGTCAGTTTAACCTTACTGATTCCTTTCAGTTCATTATATAATATTCCGAAAGATTCTACTATATCAGCAAGTTCCTTTTCTCTTCCTTTTGTAATCAATAAGTTGATAAAAAGATTAGTCAAAGGTTGTACATGTTCTTTAACTACTGCTGCAATAATAGTTTTCTTCTTTTCGGACTGAATGATTGGACTTTTTAATATATTTAAAAAATCCTTTGATTGAGTACAAACTGCCAGAAGGTATTGTGTATCCTTATAAATATCTTCCAGTATATTCTGCTCAACAGCCAAATCTAAAAGGCTCTTTGCATATCGGGAAGCTAAACGTGGATTAGTCATTTTTTAGTTATTATATTAATTATACTAAGTGATAAATCTTATTAAATTAATTAAGTTTGGCGTCTTTTACCATTTGTGTAATAAAGCTTTCCTGTTCAGTTTTATTACTTAGCTCTCTACGTAAAACCTGTTGAGCAACTTCAATAACCAAAGTACCTACCTGATTCTTTACTTCAATCAGTGCTGCATTTTTTTGATGTTCAATTGCCAATTGTGCGTCAGCTAGTATTTTATCATACTCGCTTTTAGCTTTATCCTTTGCTTCAGCAATCATTTTATCACTTTGATCTTTTGCTTCTTTCAGAACTACTGCTCTTTCTTCTCTTGCCTTAAACAAGATAGCTTCATTTTCGTTTTTCAGATTAGCCATTTCTACTTTAATCTTTTCAGCAGTAGCAATAGCATCAGTAATACTTGTTTCTCTTTCTTTTAAAGTAGCTAATATTGGAGTCCAGGCAAATTTCTTAAGTATATAAAATACTATCAAAAAAGCTAATAAAGTCCATACTAATAAACCTAACCCCGGTGTTAATAATTCCATTTAATATTCAATTTGATGATTTGGTAATTAGTTGATAAATAAATAATCTACTAATTAATAAATTTTTCTGATTAACATTAATTAAAGTACCCATTGCCCTGTGCTTTGGGTACTTTAAAAAGTTTTGTGCTACCTGAGTATTAAGGTTTTAATACTGCAAGGATACCTGCGATAACTGCGAAAAGGGCAACACCCTCTACGAAAGCTGCAGTAAGAATCATGTTAGCACGAATGTCATTAGATGCTTCTGGTTGACGAGCAATGCTTTCTACAGCACCTTTACCGATTTGACCAATACCAACACCTGCACCGATAGCTGCTAAACCTGCTCCAATTGCACCACCAAGATGGCTTAAACCATCTGTTTCTAACAAAATGTTCAATAAAGACATAACTGTTTGTGTTTTATAAATAAAAAATAAAAGACTCTATTAATGATGTCCTGCTTCTTCATTATGTGGCGCTTCCATAGCCTGACCTATAAATACAGCGGTTAGGTTTGTAAAGATGAACGCCTGAATAAATGCAACCAACACCTCAATTAAATAAATAAACACGGTGAACAAAACAGAAACAGGAGCAAAACCCCAACCTGCAACATGACTCATTGCACCGAATATAAATATTAATAAAATGAAACAAGTAATAACAATATGTCCAGCCACCATGTTGGCAAAAAGACGAATCATTAATGCTGCAGGTTTGATAAACACCCCTAACAACTCTACTGGAATCAAGATAACTTTCACTAAGAAGGGCACTCCTGGAGGCCAGAATATATGTCCCCAGAAATGTATATTAGTACTAAATAAAATAACTAATAAAGAAATAACTGCTAATACTAGTGTGAAAGCAATGTTTCCTGTAACATTAGCTGTACCTGGAATTAATCCAATAATATTATTTATTAAAATAAAGAAGAAAATAGTCAATAGATATGGCATGAACTTTTCGTACTTAGCCCCAAGATTAGGTTTTCCAACTTCATCCCTAACAAAAGTAATTACTGGCTCAATAAGACCCTGAAAACCAGATGGCGCTTTTTTAGAACCTCCATCAATATACTTTTTAGCAACATTTAACATTAATACTACTAATAATATAAGTGCTAAAAGCATTTGAACTACATTTCTGGTTAAACTAAAATCAAAAAGCATAGATACAGACTGATCAACATTACCAACAGCATCAACAGCTACAATTTTACCATCTATACTTTTGTAACCATTATAAATCGTCCCTTCACCCAATCTGGAAAAAGAAAACATTGCAAAGCCTCTTTCTTTAGAATATAACAATACAGGTAAAGTAATGGCAATTTGTTTTTCGCCAATTGTAGCAAAATGGAATTCATGTGCATCCATAATATGCTCCATAATTAATTTAGCCGGATCGAATTTCCCTTCCGATTCAGGTTTCTTTTCAGATGCATTCTGACTTATTTTATCTTCAGCATATACAACTGAAACATTTGTTATTGATAACAAAAATATGCTGAAAGCCAGAATTAATAATGATTTCGTGAATTTTGAGAACATATTCCCTTTTAAAATTTGGCGCAAATATAGGGAGCTAAATAGTTTCTAAATTGATTTAAGTTTATTTATTTTTAAGACTTTATCCTACTTTTTTGGTTCGATTATTGTTTGGAACGAACTAATTTCTGTCTGAATTAACCAATAAACCAATTTATCTTTATACCCTTATTCTCCGAAACTAATCAATTCTTCCAGTTCTTTATCAGTCAATTCCCCTACCCAGGTTTCCCCATGCTCAATAGTCATATTGGCAAGATCTCTTTTGCTACGTAGCATTTCATCAATTTTTTCTTCCAGGGTGCCTTTGGTGATCATCCTATGAACCAATACATTTTGATTCTGTCCTATCCGAAAGGCTCTGTCGGTAGCCTGTGCTTCCACTGCAGGATTCCACCAAAGATCATAATGAATAACATTGGCAGCAGCGGTCAGGTTAAGACCGGTACCTCCCGCTTTTATACTAAGGATAAAAGTATCTATCATTTCATTGGTTTGAAAATCTTCAACCATATCATCTCTTTCGTTCCTGGTGCTTCCTCCATGAAGTTGTAAGGCAGTTTTTCCAAAATGATTTTGAATGATCTGTTTTAAAATAGTTCCCATCTCCTGATACTGAGAGAAGATGATTACTTTTTCATTATTTCCATAAATTGTTTCCAGTAATTGTAACAATAATTGTGTTTTTCCCGAAAGCTCAGGAAGATGGTCGGCATTTTTAAGGTAATTAGCCGGATGATTACAAATTTGTTTCAAAACAGTCAACAGTTTCAATACAATTCCCCGTCTATGCATTCCATCAGCCTGTTCTATTTGTCGCATCAGGTCATGGGTAAGATTTTGATAAAGAGCCGCCTGTTCCTTTGTAAGTGTACAAAACTGATTGCTTTCAATTTTATCCGGTAGATCAGTAATAATATTTTTATCAGTCTTCATCCTTCTCATTATAAATGGAGAAGTAATTGCTTTAAATTTATCCAGTTTCAGTAGATCACGGTTAAGTTCTATTGGTCTGGCATAATGAGACTCAAACCAATTGATACTTCCCAGGTAATTAGGGTTCGCAAAATCAAAAATACTCCAGTATTCCGATAATCTGTTTTCTACTGGTGTCCCACTCATAGCAATTTTAATATGCCCCTTTATCTTCTTAATACTTTTGGTTTGTGCGATATCAGGATTCTTAATATTCTGAGCTTCATCAACAACTACCATATACCATTTCTGATTACAAAACATTTCATTTTCAGCGCGGGCAATTCCATAAGTAGTTAATACAACATCTATATTATTCAAATCGAAAGTCCTTCCCTGACCATGGAAAACAAGCCCTCTTAAACCAGGAGCAAATTTTTTCATTTCTTCCATCCAGTTTGTCAATAAGGTGGTAGGAACAATTACGAGTGCCGGTGCATCTTTCAAAAATCCTTCTTCTTTAAATTTAAGAATTGCAGCAATTACCTGTAAAGTCTTGCCAAGTCCCATATCATCTGCTAATACCGATCCTATTCCCAGTTTGGCATTTTTATACATCCAGTTGAATCCTCTTTGCTGATAAGGCCTAAGTGTTGCCAGAAGATTAGCCGGTAATGGTATCTGATCTTCTTTCAACAGATCGTTTATCTGTTGACGGAGTTTATCATCCATAAATACAGGGGCTCGTTCATAATCACCACTCAGCGCTGCCTGTAATAATTCTATTCCTGTAAGCTTGGCAGGTTTTTGAAGATGAAGTATAATTTTCTTCACCTGTGCTTCATCCATCAAAATATATTGATCTCTAATTCTTACAAGTCCCATAGTTGTTCTGGACAACTGTTCAAATTCCTGCTGACTGATAAAACTATCGCCCATTGCAACCTGCCAGTCGTAATCCATTAATTCATCCAGGCTAAAATAAGTTTTCTTATTTCTGGAGGAAGTAAGGCTCAATGAAACCATTGGTTTCATAATACTTTGAAGACTCTTGGGTAATAATGCTTTGATACCAAACAATTCCAATACTGGTAATATTTTTAATAATACTTCCGTAAAACTCTCAGCTGCATAATATAGTTTTTCTTTTCCCCCAGTTTCTATAAGTTTTAATAAATCAGGGTAATATTCAGCTAGCATATTCAAGTCTTTCAACATAATCATTCTATTCTCATCCTCATGAAATTCCAGAAAAATTTGTAGAGGTTCATGCTCTTTCAATTCAGTCTTATTATGTTGTACCATGATATCTACTTCAAAACCATCTTTCTTTTTGGTTTCAGTTATCTGTAATAATGGAATAAACTGCTTTTCAGCTAAAGTGAAACGTTTCAACCAAAGCTGAATAGTATTAGGAATAAGCCTTTCATGTGTACCATTAAAATAGACTATTTTATTTCCAAAAAAGAGATCAACAATCTTACGGTCGTCCTTTTTAGAAATCTTTGACAACCTGTTTATTTTATATATATTTTCTATATAAGGATTAATAATAAAAGAACAAAGCAACATCAACCCTTCCTTTTTTTCTGCGGGTTTTGATCTTATTGGAGGCATCCTGTTATCATAACTTCTCCTGGAACTATTCAAAGAAGAATTAGCCAGTTGAATCACTTCATAAGGGAGGCATTCAACAAGGCTGTCATAAACATTCTGCACTGAAGCATTTAGCAAAGCAGGTACCCATATTATTTTATATCCATCATCCAGGCTGTAATATAGTCTAGGTAAAATAGCGCCCTTTTCTATCAGTATTTTACAATAAATAAATATTCTATACAGAGCTGTATAAGAGGCTGAATAATTGCCTAAATGCTTTGCATCGGTTTGTACAAATAATGTATGTAACTGATCCCAAGTAACTGAAAGTCTTTCCCTCCCTCTTTTTGCTTCAATCACTATGGTATGATCATGATAAAATATCAGGGTAAAGTCAACATAACGATATGCTTCAATTGTATCAAGCACAATTTCTTTTTCTGCTTGATCTGCCGTAAGAATTCCCTTAGCCGCCTTCTTATAAATAAGTTGAACATGCGATTTAAAATCGCCAGTAAAAAAGGGGGTTTTTGAAACAAAGAGTTCAGGTATCGTTAAAAGCAGATTATCTAAAGCTACATACTTAGGCACTATATGTACAGGAGCTCCATAAGGAACGTATACATATCTGTGTGACACAGATATGCAGTCTCTGATAGAATAAATTCTCTCGTTTTCCTGATAACCGAAGAGGATTTTACGATTACGTAATTCCTGAACAAGATCGAAGTTGAATAATTTTAAAATAAGAAAAGGATTTTCATCTATTTCTTTTGTTACTGCATGTATTGCAGCTGCAATATGTTTACAGGGATGATGTCTTTCTTTACAGTTGCAACTACTACTATAATCCATCCATCTTTCAGAAAATATTTTCAACTCATTATCAGCAGCGATTTGTAATATTTCGGGAGGCAATTCCTTATTCATCAACCTTATTAATAACAGGTTATTTTCCTTGATTTTGTCAATCAGTAAGGTCTTTTGTTCTTCGGGAAAAGGTGGCAATATAATGGTAACAGAATAAGGTGTATACCTTACATCTTTTACCCTAGCCATAATGTGATTGCTATATATACTTGTGGATAAAACTGTTTTAAGACTTGTAGTAGATCTTCCTCTTTTTAATTGATAATAATAATCAATGTGTTCCAGGGCTTTTATCCATTGTTCGCCCCACCATGTGTGTTTATTTCTTATTGACATGATCCATGCCCCTCGTCCGGCCAATGCAAGGTAGTCATCATTTCCGGATAAATAACAAATCCTTTTCTGCACCGACGGTGCAAAAGTTTAATTTAGAATGTAAATTATCCTAACAAATATTTTTTTCCTTCCTTATAAAATAGAAATATTACTTGAATATATAATTTTGTTTCAATTATCTATCCGTAATTAATTGGCACTTCAAATCTGTTTTAAGAGGTCTTTTCAATTTGACTTGCGATAGATATTACTAAAATAAAATGAAAAAGTATTGTTACAATATATGCGAATCAAGGGTTGAATAGTCAAAAATAGACGAGGCGTAAAATTCGTTAATTGTTTATGCAAATAAATAATCTAATAAAACTTTACTACCACGTCTGCGACAAATATAATGAGCAACTTCGTTGGGAAGTACAAAGACACAGTAACAATCATACTCAAAGAGGTATTATTACAGATGAGGAATTACTCACTATCTACCTTTTCTGTGTTGCTTATGAAGAAAAGT
>Ga0316217_10003063_pt1 | contig 19471 bp, 12 predicted proteins | sample 1anoAmetaG_FD_203633 | JGI IMG/M metagenome (GOLD analysis project Ga0316217, IMG submission 203633) | Freshwater microbial communities from Trout Bog Lake, Wisconsin, USA - 1anoA | ecosystem: Environmental > Aquatic > Freshwater > Lake > Hypolimnion/Profundal zone | place: USA: Wisconsin...
ATACATCTTCCATCTCATTGCACATTTGTATTCAAGCTACTGGGAGACTGCATCAGCTATTTGGTTTATCAAGGTGCTTATTCTCATGTAATGCTTATTTATGCTTTTTGTAATGTAGACAACGTATCTTGGGGTACAAAAGGAAACAATGGTAAGCGTATTCAAAGCTATTTGATTTAAAAAGTTTCATTCATAGCTGACTGGTTGATGTATAATGCTATACTTGCTTTCCTCTTCCTTTACATTGACTTCTTCATGCCCAGATAAACTCGAAAGGGTGTTGTGCTCATTTCTATTGGTGTCTATGCTGCAGCTATTATGTTCGTTAAGGTTATGCTGGCAACTTATCATCAGGTAAAATGGTTGTTCTTTGTGAAATGCTGTAGAAAACTTAAAATCGATAATACAAGGAATTAATATCTTAAAAAGTTTTGGAATTAAAGCTTCCTTGAGTATAATTTTGCGCTCAAATAGAAAAAATAAGCCCACATGTGATTTTCATAGCCATTACATCATTTACGTCTTTTTTATGAGCAATTTTAAATAATTGAGAATATAGAATATGAGAATCAAAATCATGAGCAATATTAAAGGACTTTATTTTTTAGAAAGACGTCAAACAAGTTTTTCGTGGCTATCGTATCAGGAATCCATCCTGGAACCTTGATATCCAAATTCTTTTGAGCAGCTCTTTGAGCAAAGATTTCTTAGAATTTATTAACCAAGCTTTAATATTGACTCTTGAGATTGTTAATAACATTGTTCTTATCTTCAATGTGTCTCTCTAGTTACCTTATTTGATGTTTGTAGCTGTTGCTCTTATTATCATGGATATTTTTCAGCTCTTATATTTCTCTTTTTCTGGCTTTTTATTGGTTTTAAGTCTGGGTTTTGACAAGAGTGTTATATTCTGCTTCTTTCGCCTGCCATCTAGTCAAGTTTTCTTTACCTTCTCTTCTGAGATCCTTTTCAGTTTTCTCAAGGTGAGAAATCTTACTATCTCCAGCTTTAATTTCTCCTTATTTTGATTTAATAATCTCTCTTAATTCAATTATTAAGCTATCTTTTTCAGCATTTTCTTACTATAAGCCTTTAATCTTGCTTTCGAATTGCTTAGCTTTCAACTAGTGAATAGATTTCACATCGTCCAATTACTAAATTAATAGAAAAGTACCGATCCCGATTTTTTAGATTATCTTTAGAGTTAATCTTTTGCATTTGCAAGTTTATCTTTAAGAGTTTGAACCTAGGCATCAAGAGTTCGTTTTGTTGAATAATGGTTTTCCACTTCTTTGGCCAAGCTCTCAGTCTTTCTATCTAATAGGTCATTTAGCTTCGAGTTCTCTCCTTTGAGAGTATTGACCTGGTTTTGTAGATAATTTTCAATTGTTTTCATCTCTTCGTTTTTACTCTTCAAATCAAGATCACAAAGATGAAGGTCTTTTTCGAACTTAATGGCTTGATCTCTATTTTAGTTGATTTGTGCTTATAATTAGGCTTTAGCTCTAACGATTTAAGCCTAAAGAGCTTGTCTAATTTGTGATTTTTCCTTTGCCAAAGTCTAAAGCTCCAGGTTTCTATTCTAAATGATTTCTTGAAGCTTGTGTATTTATCTATTCAGAAGCTATAGCTGATTGGCATGAGCATTTTTAAGAAGTGAAAGTTCAGACTCCTTAATTCCTTAAAGCTTATCTCTCAAATTACTTAACTCAATGTCAGCTAATCTCTAAGTTTCAAAGATTTTATCTTTTAAATCTTCGTTTTATCTCTTGAGAAGCTCGATTGAGTCTTCATAATTGTTCTTGACTTTTAAGTTCTTAGCCAAAATCTGCTCGATTTCTAAGTTTTTAGAGTTAATCACTTATTTGAGCTTAGTATTTTAGTAATCGAGAGCTTATACCTGATTAAGATGCTGTTTCTTCAAGTTCTCGATTTAAGAATGGAAGTTATATTAAAACTTCGATTTAAGTGAATCTATTTCCTTTTTATGTTCTGACTACTCGTAGATAAGATCACTTCTTAGTCTTTACTTTTCTTATCTTAGTTTCGTGATTTAGAAGTCGGTCTCTTTGTTTAATCTTACAAGCTTCATGTTTAGGTCACTAATTTAGTACTCTTTCTTTTCACAATACTCTTTGAGCTTTCTGATTTCAAGCTCATATTTTTCGTTGTTGCTAAGGTGATGCCTTTTGAGATTCTGAATTTAGAGATGATTCTGATTCTTAAGTTAGCTTAATTGCATATTCTTCATATGCTCAATATCCGTGATTTCCTACTTAAGCTTTTCTATCTCGTTGAGGAGCTTTCTATTCTAAAGATCACTGGTTGCTGTCTTAGTTACAGACAGGCTTTCAAACTTATTTTTCCAGACTTCAACCTCATTTTTCTTTTGGTTGATTAACTTAGCCAAGCGTTCATTTTATCTTAAGAGTTGATCATTGTGCTTCACGATGAGTTCAGTTTTCTACTCAAGCTCATTGACCTTCTTACTCTTCATTTTTAGTATGTTCACTTCTTCTACCAGACTGTTGTTTTCTCTTTAAAGTGACCGAACCAACAGCTACAGTGAATCATTACCGGCTGGAGGGCGTGGAGCCGTGGTGCCAGTTGCTCTGTAGGGGCTAGTGCTTGACCTATTCATATTCAATAAGTAACGACAATTTATTATAAAATTAATTTACCAAAAGCCTTTTATTATATATTGGGCTCTCTGAATAGGTTTGTTATCTGCTCGGCTCTTCCATATAATACTCAGAGTTCTCTGACATATATTTTAATTTATAAATGTCGATTATAAATGAAGGGAGTAGCGACTCCCTTGTAATAGCTGAAGGGAAAAATGATTTTTAAATTAATAGCAGCGAAGAAAAGCCGAAAATAGAGGACGACATATTTGAGCTTTCTAATGACTAGGTGTCTTTGTCTTTCAAAATTTAAGAAGAACAAAAAATGAGAGTTGTTCGGCAGTTGGCTAGACAATCTCAATAAGATACACTAGTTTTGAATGTTGTCGAGCCTCTGCAGTAGTAAAATAGGAAGAAACGGAAGGAAATTTTTGAACGAGGAAGAAGACCCTAAAAATCGATTTTAAACAAAATTTAAGCAAGTAAGGGTTAAGATAACCTTTTGAATATATTCGACTCAATTTTCAACACTAAAGCTCGAGATTCAGGTCCTTTGTGCGGCGGATAGGTAAATTACGCTTAAATTAAGGCTAACTCAGGACAGCTCCTTGAGGCTATCTCCATTAGATCAAAGACTCCTTCAGCCTAAAAGCGTTAAAGAGTAAAAATTTTCGGCAAAAAAGCAGCATTTAAAGGAGTATTACCACCCGATATTCTGTAAGATAGTATAAACGGTATTCAAAAGAGCGAAATAAATCCTCCAAGTATGAAAGAAAATGAAAAATTGAATAAGCCCGCAGTCAAATAAACTTAGTCAAGGGTATTTGGTGTTTAATCTCCAATAAAAAACAATAGCATTGATGAATCTGTCAACTTTTTCAATATGGAAAAGAGGATATCAGGCATCGAGTTCGAAGAACAAGAATTTTCAAGAGACACTCTTGAAATTAATAACATTTTGGAATCTTAAATATTTCAGTAGTAGCCTAAATAAATCACTGTTTAGAAATAAATTAGGCGAGTTTAGAGAGTTTAAACAAGAATACAGCCAGTCTAAGAGAGAAAAGTTGTTTAAACTACCTAACCTAAACATACATCTCCAGATTTTTCCAAAAAGACCAGTCATAAAATCCAACTTACGCAACCGATATCTCAAGAATCCGAGAAAAAAATCCTAATTATGGTAAGATCAGATTAGAAAGAGGTTTCACCTGTCAAGAAAATTGAGAATATATCTTTGCTAGGGCAACAAATAGAGGAGAGCCGATATCTAGTAAACGAAGTTTCTTCTGTATCTTCAGCTCCTGAACTAATAAACCACTTTTATAATAACAACGGCTTTGCCCCTCAGAATTCAACTGTTAATGTCAAGGATCATAATTTCGGAGATGTAAGTTCTCTAAGGCATGTTGAGACAATAATAAAAAGAGGAGGACTAAACTCTTCAAATTTATTTTAATCTCAAGTAGTTTAAGTTCATGAGAGGATTAATATTAACAATCTTTATGAATAAGAGTCAAGGTTGCCCATTTTCCTGAGAAAGATTAGGCATCAAATATCGATTTTTCCAAACTTTTACCTTATGATCAGAAATCCGCATACAACAGAATCCATAGAAAAAGATTTCAACTAACTATTCAACTTATTTAGAGAAGGGATCATATTCCTAAGTAATCTCTGCCAAAAGGTTTTAGACATTAAGTCGAAAATGCAGCTATATATGTAATAGCTAATTACTAACCTTTCTCTTGAGTTCTTTTTGGAATCGGGATGGGAAAAAATCAGTAATTTTGAAGATTATGAATTGATTGCGCCTGTTTAACCAATATAGTTGAGAGCTTGGAGCTACTAAAAGGCCAAAACTGCGTTAGCCAACTATGAAAATATTACGAATTACTATAGTAGCAAAGGAATAAGAATTGACACAACAACTGAAGTTGGGCAGAAAAAGTATTTTTAGATCAGGCAAAAGTTTTGGGACATATGTGGTAATCTCAAGCTTATAAGTGAGGACATTTTCTTAGAGATGAGAAACTGCATGTTTCCAAAACATTACTACGAATTTTTGTAATATATGAAATCTGGACCTTTAGATCAAATTAACGAGTAAAAGATACAAAATGTTCGACACCTACTAAATATTTATAGATATCATCTACAAAAGAACGACATTTTGTTAAATTCTGAGATAGGATTAAAGATAAAGAAAAAGTTAGAACTCTAATTAAGATATTTAGTCCCTTTTTGAACAAAACTCATTCAGCTCTCTTTATATTTCATCTTTGATTCAAAATATGAAATTAAAGCCTTTTCCTAATTTAGTTATTAATAATATCCTGAAATTGAGTGTTACTACTAAACAAATCAAGCCGGTGATCAGTAGCCGGTTTTCGACACCTTTTTATTCCATAGGTAAGATAAAATCCCCAATAGGATGGCCACCAAATGTGAATACTTTTTATGCTGTTTAGTAAGAACTCCAATAAGAACTGCCACTCCAAAAGAGTAAAATAAGTTTAAGAGCTAGGTTATTTTAGAAGTTTAGTGTTTCTTGATTTGCTTATTGAACAAATCGTCATCTTTAATTGCATTTTTCGACTAGGCTTTGTAACTTCTTGCTTTACTCATGGGTTTTCTTATAATTATACTTTACTATGCTACAAATTTGATTTTAAATTCAGCATAAACACACAAGTGTATCCATAATAAGATAAAAAGAACTGTTGATGCTCTTTGATAATTGCCTAAAAGATCTATTTTATAAATGCTAGTCATGAAAATATGAATTATTCATCTACGATAGTCGAATTTTGATTGAATAGCCTTCCTCCTTTCTTACCTGGTCTTTTCCTGCACTATTTTGTCGTTCATTACAGATATCATTTTGGTGGATTTAGTATTTGCAGACATTCTCCAGTTCTTTTCAGCACTTTAATTTTTCTTCTCTATAGATCTCCTTTCATTTTGCCTTTATTTTTCTTCTTTTTTGATGCTGATGTTTCTATGAACCCAATCGATTTTATTCTATTTGGTCTCATATCCATAGGAGCTCTGTTTATGACTTTCTCTCTTAGTTGTAATAATCTCTTGTTGAGTACTTGCATTTCTTTTGGCCTACTTCAGCTCTTTTTTAAGTTGGTCATTTTCTCCCTAGAGCTTGCTTATTTTCTCATTATTGGCAGAGAAATTGGCTTTTACTTCCTAAATAAAAATAAGAAAACCTAGATTTGTTTTTTAAGTTGTTAAATTTTTCTTTAGTATTCTTTCTTTTCTTTTTTACACTATTCAAGCTTTTATTATTGTGTATCTTGATACAGTTTTAGCTGCTGACAAACCTTAATCAAAATAGAAGTACTCTAATATGCTGTCTAACTTAGTTTTCTAGCTTTTGCAGATTATTTTCATAGTTTTGGCAATCTGGACAGGTGATCGCATTACTGTCATTAATTCTTTCAGGAGGCCTGTTTTTTTATAATAGGCTAGTTACAATCTCTTTTAGAATATTAAGCTTATCGCTCGTTTTGGTTACCTACTTGGGAAGTGAAAGTTCAACATCTTGCTATTCAAGGAGCTGGCATACCTCGTTATAAACTGTGCCAACTTGCATTTAGATCTACTGGAATCCCATTTTGCTGTTTTTTTTGTGCTTCTGCTCAGCATTAGGGCCACTGCTGCCATTTTAAATGAAGTTTTGAAGCATAAAATTGTTATTCATATTTAACGATTACACTAATTACATAATATCCCGTTACAGGTAACATAGAATCATATCACTTTCGCCTCTTTTTGTAACTTGGCAATAAGTTAATCCACATCTTTTACCATAACTCCTCCTTTCTTTTTCACTGGTTCGGTCGTTTACACTATCTGTACCTTTGAAGACTCAATTTTTAAGGACTACAATTCAACTTATTCGATATTGGCTTTCTTTGCCTTCATCATGGCTGGAACAGAGGCTATTTTAGGAGTATTCAATCGTAAGTCACATGTGATTATTGCAGGTGGTTTGAATCTAATTGTTTGAAGACCAGTGTCGACCTACCTAGTCACTTCTAGTGCTCCTTCCTTTACTTCTACTTTTGAAGCGAAGGTAGCTTGTGGCCAATCTAATAATCCAGCCAATATCTGTCCAGTCTGATTACAGTCGTCATCAACAGCTAAATAGTTGATTTCTTACATTGCTTTCCCAAGAGAACCAGGTCTATTTTTTCCCTTTAGATAAAGTACTTTAGAGTTTGTGCCACAATCAACGGCTGTAATTAAGTGTCATGACGTAAATGACTATTAACATATATACCACGATCTGCTCCCAAAGCCAGAGGGGTCCACAGAATTTTCTTTTAACTTGATATATTGGTAGTTACCCTTTGGGTCCGATACTCAAGGCGATGATTTACTTAACTGCTTTGGATGCCTTGAGGTTTGCTGCTTATTGCATGGCTATTTCGCAGAAGGGGTTGATATACATACGAGTATTGGCAAGATCTACCAGGTTGTTCTTGACTTTGATCTAAGTAAAAGTAGTTGGACCTTTTGGGAAGAGTAATCTATGACTCTTTTAATTCCGACCAAAACTTTCATGTTGTTATAGATAAAGATTCAGAAAGTAATATAAATACTGTTTCTAAGAATCATTCATTGCCTCTAGAAAACGAGGTCTTCTTCTAATAATATGCAATCAGTTCCAAAGCTAGGTTCTTTAGTACGTACTCTCGCTATTTTTATTCTACCTTTCCTTCTGAATCTTGAACTAAATAGAGATCGCCTGCTGCTTTGTCTCGTTTTTTAATTCCCACAATTGTAACTTATTACTTTTTATTCTTTTATTGAACTGCGTTGATAATTTTGGAGAAGATGCTGCCTAAATTTAGGCTGACTCCAACTTAGTCTAGAGGGATAATACTTTCAGTAACCTATTCAGCGCATTTTTACTAAGCCTTTGCCTCTTCATTAAATTATTTATACTGTTCATCGTTGTCTTCTTCTATTTAGCTTTCACTTTATGAAATTTCTGTGGGTTAGTTTTTCTTTTTTTTAGCCTAGGTTTGTCGTCTTGTTATCTTTAATGCTACTCTTTTTACCATATTCTCGCTTTCAGCTGATTTTCTACTGTTTGTCCTCTGCAATTCACTCTTTGTTTAAGTTTTTCTCAAAAACTTGGAGTTGGCCTTACCATCTTTGATTATTTTATTTGATTATTTGTCGGGCCGTATGCCTCTCGTTCTCATTTCAAACTCTTTTATCATTTTGTCCACATTTTTTAGATTTTTCAGAGGCTACCAGGTATTTTGGCTCGCGTCATAGTCCTTCCATTTTATCTTATATTCAATTTATCCTAAATATTAAAAAAGATACTTCCCCTACGTTGTCTTTTCCCAACAATTTTCTATACTTTATAGAGTCCGGACATTTCTATTCTTCGGGATGCCTAATAATACGAGGTAGTTCGGATGCAACACTGTTAATCATAACCTACTTATAATTTTGTAGATGTTAAGTTATTCATACAACTATCAACGGTTACCCTTGGCTACTTTTTCGATTTATTCTTTTTTCTTGAGGGCATAGCTGGATTGGATGTTGTTCTTTTCAACGTTGATGAGCTCATCAGCCAAGCATTCGGCAATAGTCTTGATTGACTTGAATGAGTGCTATCTAGCTCCTTGGGTGATCAGATAAATAGCCTGGTTGATTCTTCTCAGAGGAGATACGTCAACTGCTTGCTTTCTCACGACACCGCCAGCTCCGATTCTGGTTGAATCTTCTCTGGGACCTGCCAACAACAAAGCATTTACAACAACTTACAAGGGGTTTTTGCCGGTAAGTAAATTGATGATTTAGAAAGCATGTCTAACGATTCTGATGGCTTTGGCCTTTTTACCAGTGTTTCTTCCGTGGAATTGGAGTGATCCGACAAGACGTTCAATGATGGGGCAGAGTGCTTTTCTGAACTTCTTGGCTTGGTATCTTCCAGCAGTGTGGGGTACAAAGACTTGAGCTTTGATTGACTTGGCAGCGACGTAATCGATAAAGCAGGGGTCTTCGATCTATGTTGTTAGAGGAGTACTTTGATGTCGTCATATGACCACTTGGAGAAGAGCTTGGGGGCAGTCTCAAAACTGATTTTGGTGGCTGGCTCCTCTTCGATGGTGACTTTTTGAGGCTTAGCGACTGTCTTGGACATGTGGCTGTTTAAATATTAAATATTTTTATTTAATTAAAATATATTCGCCATTTGCCCTGTCATGCATAAATCATTCACAACCACCTCACTCTCATTTCCTCGATGATTTATCACTCTTCAGCAAATGCTGGCCCTTGGCTCTCCCGATCTTTTCCTATAGTTTGGCTATTCTGCCTTCGTATATTTGTATTAGTTCATTGAACTTTTTGCGGCCCTAACGGATATTTTCTATCATCTATCTTACTTTTATCATTTTGTTATGGCGTCTTCCTTGTTCTTCAGTACTTTCCTTGAAGATGGCTTTTATTTCTCTGCAGTAGTTAAAATACAGGCTGGAAGGCTTACATTTAAAACTCTTATTCGGATTATTTGTTATGATTTTGATCATTGTCTCCACAGATGAGATATTTTTATTGGCTGGATCATTGTCCTAGCCTATCAGCTACTCTTTTTTTCTCTTCAAGTATTACTGCTTTTCAGTAACTTCCTTTCTCAGGCAAACTAGCTAACTACATTTTTTTTACATCTCCACAAAGCGGCCTTTAACAGAGTAGAGCTTATTGTTCAAATCCTGCACACTTTTTAAGTTGAGATCTATCGCTTGTATTTAACTTTGATACTTCTTCATTACGATAGTCAGCATTTGCAGTTTTTCGTTGGTGATCTGTACTTCTTCTTACAACTAGTTGATAAATGTTACTTGCTACTTTGCTTTTTCCATTGATTTCTTTTCATTCACTGCCAAATAAAGCTAGAAGTACTTTTAGTTATCTCTTACTCTCTCTTAGGTTAGCATTTTTTACAAGATTTAGACGAAAATGTTTCGATTACCGGATTATCTTTTTAGGCATTTGTTGCTTACACTTTACTTTATGTTGATTGCAGAGTTTTTATCCTCGCAGTAGCTTGCATCTACCGAAACTCCTACTGAATTGTTCTCCTAAATCTTGCGCTCAGTCAATTGGCTCTCACGCCTTCGGTGAAGTTGAGGAGAAACTATTTGGCTGCGACCCAAATTAGCAGAGCTTTCGGTTATTTTTATCTATTTTTTCTTCAAAATGTTGTTCGGACTTGCTTCTTTTCGGGCTGCTTTGGTATGAGTTTTGGCATTTTCATCTCCATAGACGCTATTCATGGAAGCTCTTGGTTTTAATGAGGAGCGATTGGAAAGACGTTAGCTTTTATCATCTTTTACTTTTCTCCTGTGCTGATTGAGCTATGCCCTCAAAGCTAAATTTTCCTGATTTAAAGATTAAAATTCTTAACGAAAGGGTCCAAGATAGTTTTGGTAAGTATCTTGCTTAAGTCTTTAAAGCTATTGGTTAAGCTGCACTTGCTACAACTTAGCCTAGTTAATCTGCTTACAAATATCCTAGTAACTCTCTTCTCTTGTGCGTTCTTTCTCGCTTTAGTTGAGCTTGTCCTTGGAAATGGAAAAGTCGTATGACTGGTGTTCAGGCCGGCTTTAAACAATATCACTATAGTCTAGGAGGTAGGTCAATTGTTCGTGGTCTGGGATTTGTTCTTAGCCAAGCTGGAAATTCATAACGATATAAAATATAATCGTTGATAATTATTGAGATGTACCCAGCAACTCCCAATTCAATTAATATCTTGAAAAATTGAGGAAATGGTTGAGGTTTGACTTTTTAGGCTTATTCTTTGCTTCACTCAATTCATTTGATTAACTTTGAATTTCGGCTTCGATAAAAAGCTAATTAATAGATCCCAACAGAAATCCGATCATTTTTAAGGGTAATCACGAGCAAGTGATGAAAAAACATCGAGTAAATCCTTTTTACTTGATTACTGGTCGCTTTATAACCTTAAAATCAGATAACCAAGTTTTTGGTTGAACCCTGCAGAAACGGTAACTTTAAAGGTTACCGGACAAATCTTTGATAGATATGAACATTTAAGTTGGTTTATTGTGAGATCAATGCTGCTGCACTTCTTGGGAGAAGCATTCACTGTGAGGTTTAAGGCCCATGCAGGTCTCCTGGATTAGGGGGGAAGACTTATCTCCAGAGGGGATGTTGACGGTCACAGTGTACTCCTTGTTGGTTGGCTTGCCTCTGAGATGGAAACACTTGGTTGTGGAGGTCATTTGGCTGGTTTGGCCTACTTGGCCTACTTGGCCTCCTTGGCCTAGCTGGCCGACTTGGCCGGTCTGTCCCGTCTGTCCTATCTGTCCTGTCTGGCCTGATTGGCTTGACTGGCCTGACAGGCAGGAGATGGAGATAATCTCATAAGATTAATTATTGACACCGAGTTTGGCGTTGATTTTATCTTTCATATCCTTGATCAAGACGTTGTCCTGGTTGGTGACTTGCATGGGGGTGACTGATCCTGACTTCTTGCTGCTTTGTTGTTGTTTTTCCATGTAATCTCAGATAATGTAATACAATTGTTAGTAACTTTTGGCCAGATTTATACCGAGTTATACTACTAAAATATGCTACCTACAACGGTTACAGTTTCTCCACTGACATCCTCAAAATAAATGGGAATCTCTTCGCAACTAGCCTTTTAACTATCATTTCTGGACAGTCGCTTTGATTTTATATTTTTCGGTTATGAGTGATGCTTAGTTTTCAGAATTGTCGGCAAATTCAAGTAAAGCAACGAAGCCAATAATACTTGAAATGGTTTCATTGATAAAAAATATTTTAGTTCAAGGTCTGTTGATTTCGGAAAGAAAATTAAAATATTTGTTATCATTTACCTTTAATCTTACCCTTTATAACACTGTAATCGAATCTTAGCCAACTTCGATGCTGAATCAGCTTTGCAAAAAAAAATTAACAAAAAGCGATAATAAATCCTTTCTTAAAAAATCGAAAGCAGAAAACCCACTGGGTATGAAATGACCAATTTCTATTTAAGTGATGTCTAAAAGTAGATGGTATGTTGATAGATGGAATCAATGCTTGCAATCTCCATGATGATGGTGATGATGCTCGTGATGCTCATGTTGAGAATGGCCTTGTTGGTGGGCGTTGAATCCACAGCTGGTTTCCGAGACTTCAGGGCCGAGGCCGGTGTGAGGTAGAGGAATGTAGACAGTCACGGTGTGCTCGTGGTTTCCGGGTTGTCCCTTAAGGTGATAGAATTTGTTGGTTCCAGCGACTACTTGGGTGGACACTGAGACAACTTCGTATGAATCGTGGTGGTGTCCCAATTTAGTGTTGAGGGCTTGGGTAAGTCCTGCAACAAGCGCAACATCCTCAGCAGTGGCAACTGAACCTTGAACTCCTCCAGCTAACGTAGCCATGTAATAAAAATGATACGAAATCCATTAAACTGAAAAATAAAAGTAGATAAGATTATAAGAAATGGCCAGATAATACAATTATGTGGGCTTTTTGGTTATTACCTATTGGGCTATTCCTTTTCCCTTTTCTGCCACATAGGGATGCTTAAGTGTCAAAAAATTTTAATAATTGACTTTTAATTAACATCATTATTAAGGTTTTGGTGGTCTAGGCTACTTGTTATTTTTGAGCTGACTGCAGATTTACTTGAAAATAGTCTCCTATGATTTGTTTGTGATGTCTAGCTTCATCTTTTTACATTGGTCTCTAAGCCATTCCTTTACACTCATCATAAGAACCACACTGGCTTCCGATTTTTATTGCAATTCTTTCCTCGCAGTGACAATTTACACTTTTTCTTCAGCCTCCAACTATTCCATTATCTACAGCTGCCTTTACTTCTATTCTTCAAGCTGTTGTTAATAGTACTTCTTCTAGACTTCGCATTTGGAGATTTCTTCTTGGAGATGCTTTACCCAGGATGTTTTTTAATTATAGCTATTTTCGAAGTTGTGATATTAGCTTTTCAGGCTGCTCGCATCTTTGACGCTCTAAATAAGATAATTTTTACTGTGTTTCCTTTTATTTTTAGGAAGGCTAGTTCATAGGGTTCATAGAACTCCTTGAGCTTTTCCATTTTGCTTTTGAGCATTCCTTTCAAAAAGGCTTGAACGGTTAAAAACTTTTTCATGCGGATAAGGTCAGCATCCTACAAATCACCAGCAGCCATTTCCTTAATCATGTCGCTTTTCTATTTTCTTGCTTGCTTCTTCTTTAACAGCACTTCTTTTTAATCAACTACCCTACTCATACTAACAAGGGTTGTCTTTCTGAACTAATTGAGCTGGTCGATTTACAACTTTGCCTCTTTTAGGCCAGTGGAGCTGAGGTATTGGTATTATTTTAACTCGTAGTTTGTGTTGGTTAGATCTTTGTATGATTTCTACAGCCTTTTTACCTCTTTTTCCATCTAATTGCGTTTTATTTGGAATCTTATTTGGTCCTTTCTCATTCTATCAAGGATGTGCTCATAACTTTTGGAACCTAACATGGCAGTAAGTTTTTTAGACTTAACATCCTCCAAAACTTCATTTAGCTTCTTGATTTCTTGCTAGAGCCTGAATCTTTCACTTTGTATGTTCTTAACTTTTTCTGAAATAAACATGGTGGAATCTCTAAAATGCGATTGCTCCAATTATCTATTCTTGATTTAGGTCTTGACTCCGCTGCAGGAAGTCTTGAGGTGTAAAAGATGCTAAGCCAGTTGGGCATTTTAATCATTATGCATGAAATTGATTTAGGGCGATCCTGAGCCAGCATGGATGAATCCTCGAATTTGATGGCGTCTAAATCACGATTCAGGTACTTTATGGAACTTGTTGCCATGGCATCGAGTAGATTTTGACGATACAAGGATTGTCCGTGATTATCATTAGTTTGCTGGACTTCCATTGATGTTCTATTCAGAAGAATTGTTAAGTATAATGTTTATATTTCTCTAATCAAATCAATGTTTAACTCCCTCCAAACTTGTATAATACTCCTATAAGAAAGCCTACTTTTGTTCCTTCGAGAACTGGTTGATTGCACTTTTTTAGAAAACAGCCTAGGCTTCTTTGTCTAAAGATTAATTAACACCTCTCAAGTTATTGAATACTGCTTGAGACCATAGGTGATATCCTCTTACTCTTTATATACTCCAACCCTTAGGAGTCTCAGTTAATAAACCTCTGTTGTTGCTTATTTTATCAGCTATCTTGACAAGCTTTGCTTCATTACTAGCTTTCAATGCTTTTTAGATTTGGTATCGCTTCCTTTAGACCTTGCCTAGAGCTTTATTGTCAGTGCACTCCAAAACTATGCTCTTTATGCGAGGTCCGAACTCTTTCTACAACTATTAGGGTGTTGTATCGGTATCTTCTACAGTATCATGAAGGATGGCCGCACTTAAGACTTAGTAATCAGTTACTCCAGCTTGTGCAAGGATATGAGCGACTTATAAAGGATGATTTATATAGGGCACATCGGCATGATTCTTCCTTCTTTGGAACTGGTGTTTGACTGAAGAAAAGACTAGGGATTTCGTAAATATTTCCATTTTAATTAATTTATGAATCATTCTTAATATAATGAAATCTATATCAAGCTTCTTTTTTTTAGACCTAATTGGTTTATTTTGCCTTTTTAACCTATCCACTTACTTAAAATGATTAATTGTAGTCTTCAGGAGACTCAGGCTCTACAATTATTTCCTTTTAAATAGGCTCCTCGATCTTAGTTTTTGAAACAGCTCCAGTCTTATCTTCTTAAGTCTTTTTATGGGATTACTCTAAAATCTATTACTATTCTTTTCCCTCTTATATTTATCCACCATTTTATTCTATTTCTTCTTATCCTTATTTTTCTGCTTGGGGTTCAGCCTATTAATTTTCTTCAATTTTTTATGTGTGATGTTAATGGATTGCTTTTTATTCTTTAGTATGTTCATTATTCTATTTTTCTGAGACACTCTTTTATTTTTCTGGTGAAACATGCTTGTGCTCTTGAATTTATTGATGTTGTTCGTATTATTTCTCTATTTTCTACAGATCTTTTGTTGCTTATTTTGATGATTCCTTAACAAGAGCTTTGTTGTTTAAATTGGCTGCCTTTTGTTAGATCGTTTTCTTTTTGATAGATTAGCTTTAAGGAGTAACATTGATAGTTTTATTTTGCTACAATTGTGGATCTATAGATTAGTTGCTCAACTCTTTAATTGATTTATTTGTATGGTGGAGGGCAGATTTGTTTTTTCTCTAATCTGACTGAACTTTTTCTCTACTTATCTCTTTGCTAGCAGCAATTCTATCCATTTCTGGATTGAAATCACTAAAATCAGGGTTATCTTCTTCGAGATTCTCACTAACGAGATACAAGGTTTCAGTTTCTGCGTCATATTTTAGTTTTTAGAGCAGAAGTTCAAAATTACCCTAGCAATCTTTCTAAATGAACAGTATTGCTTAATCTTTAGGTATTTAAATGATCTTGATATCTCTGCTATTTTGCGAATCTCCAACAATTTTCAAGATATCACCCACAAATTCAATCTTAATCAGCATCTTTTCTCCATCTACTACTACTGTCTTGATCAATTTCATCTTTTCATATTTTGATTTGTAAAATCTTTAGGTGGTTATTGACCTGACTCTGCTTGTAGACTTGATGTTAGTGAGGTAGAAGTCTACATTCGCCATTCTTTTGATAGTGCTCTTATTCTAAACCCATTCTTTGTTCAATTTTTAAATGTTAAGAGTTGGTCGCTTATTCTGTAATCTTTGTAAAAACCGTTTGTTTTAGAGCTAAATGTTCTAAAGCTGTCGCTTTCGATAGATTTCGTTGAGACTTTTGTTGACTTTGGTGCGAATATTCTTAGTTTTGGTGACTGAGTATGCTCCTTTTTTGCCCATTACGCTCGCTATTTTTTGTAAGAGAAGCTTATTTTAGCGTTCTATTTATATTTAGCGCACCTATTTGATCATTTAGCGCTTGCCGTGGTTGATGATTATGGTCTAAGAGTGTTCCATAAGCTTGGAGGTCATAGGTTTGATCTACTTTAGGTTGGTGGAATGGTAGGAATCTACTATTTCTTGCTATTTCCTTTTGACGAATCTGTTGACGTAGGGTCTAGTTCGGTTCATTATCTTCAGACCTAAATAAATTTATTATCTTATTAATGCCAATATTTCAGAACATAAATCAATCGTAGTATTTTCAAAGATTAATAGAGAAAAAGATCATTTTTCTGACTCATCTCACTGAGTTCTTCAGGCTGTAGCTTGTAAAAAACGAAGCCTATTTTTCTAACATTTAGGAACCGTTGGTCTCCTACATTAGATAGTATACTGCATTTTAATCTATGCTCAGCTATTTAGAAGTCGCACTTTGAAGCTTTGACCCTTTTTAGAAATCACTCATAAACCTCTTTAGCTTGAGTTCTGCTTATATTTTTATCATCTTCTAGACACATTGATTCTACTTTTCATTCAGGAAACTTTTTTTCTTTCTAGAGGAGTGGTGTTTGGACTATGAGCGATTTGTCCTAGTGGTCTGAGGGATAGGTTTATTTACAGAAGAATTCAACTACTTTAGCTTCTTTTATTGCAAGATCAGCCCTAAATGGTCATTCGTTTTTGAAAATTATGGCTTTTCCATGACTAAGAATTAGTTTTATGTAGAATCTTGTTCAAAAAGTCTCCTTGATGTTTCATCAGTCATGCTGATTTTAGAAAAAGCATTCCCTAGAGTGGTTTTAGAAGGCTCTTAAATTTTGGAAAAAGATGCCTTCTTTACTTACTTAGAACAATATTGCGGAATCTTTTCTTCTTGTAAAATATTATGGTGAGCTTTCTTTTGATTTTACTAAGCTAATTTAAAGTTTGCCTGGTTTTTCAAGATTAAAAGTTCATTAGTCTATGACTCTATTAACTGCTATAAATCAGCAATTTCTTTAAGATGCCGGATATTTTATCCTAGCAGATTGTTATTGAACACGTAAGTGAGCTACATCAAGGAAGATTCCAATAGTTGGTTTTTATACTAAAGATACTAATTTTTGTTCATCGTCTATTGATGCAAGTTTTGAAGGTTGTGATACTGGCTCATCAAGCCTTTTAGTTTTTGTTCAAGTGGCAAAAAAAGCAGAAATTCGTCTGTTTGGGTCTAAACTGAAACAGGGTTATTCAGTTTTAAAGGCTTCTAGATCAGGTTTTTCCTAAGCATTTTATTGCTATTATTATTAAAACGATTGAACCCTTTATAATCTAAATAAATTTTCTCATCATTTTTTTAGGGCCAACCTGGAAATGAGTGAGCCCTCAATCTGATAAAATCTTATTTGAGTATATTCAGAAATTAATTAAGAACAGGCTTGAAGTTATAATTTGTAGAGATTCTGTAAAAAGGTTAATTAAGTGTTATTGTGCTTTGAAGCTCCTGTTTTAACATTTTGGAAGGTTCAGCTTTCAGCTAACTTGATTACTTAGATTATTTAATGATAAGCTGTGAAATCATTTCACTAAATAAGTAACTGAAAGGCTCATTGAATAACTTATCTGGAGGCGGGCCTTTGTAATGCCTTTCTTTGGTATTTTTTCCTCTGGTTTTACCTGCCCCTCAAGTGTCTATAATTTCTATTGTTTCCTTGTTTCTTTTCGAATCGGGTGTTCTGATTTCTATTTTTGTGGCCCCATCGATTTTTTCGTATGAATTTTTTCTTATTTGTTCCTTATTCTCTCTACTGGGAATTCAATTTCACATTTTTGAATTATTTGAGAAGACCAGCAAGAGATTTTACTGTATTATCATACTAAATCTGCCTCAAGACACCTTGAAAATCCTCAACAGCTTCGAACTTGGTCAGTAAGTGTAGCTAAAGACCTCTTTGGACGATTTAATAGAAAGTATACCTTATCCTGTGGCTGATTGCCTTAATCCCGATTTCAAAATTTGTTGCATACCTTGCAAAAAGCTTTCTTTAAATTCCATAATGTCCATAAGTATTGAGCTGAAACCATCCTCGAGGGGGTTAACCTTATTCTACCTCTTCTTAAATTCTGGCTTCCTAGTGTGTGAGGGCACAAGTCATTTGCTATAGTGCTCTAAGCGTCTGTTCGAGGTCGACAAAAACAATCAAAAAATTTGACTCATTTATCCAGGTTATCTTTTTTACTCGATTTTCATAGCTGTTGTTGAATGATCTCGAGAACATACTGCTGATCTGGGTATCATCCAAAAAATCAGCGCCATGTACAATAAGGGCAGTGCTGACAGGTTTTGTAAAGGTATGTGATTAGTTCGGCTCAAGCCTGGGAGCAAAATAATCTTCTTGGATATTAATCTTTGCGTTATCTTGGAAATATTTGATGATCTATCTTTCGAGGCTTTTTAGTTTGGCTTTTTAGTTGCCTGGAAATTTGCCCATGACTAGAGCAAAAATTATGCCGATGTTTTTTTTGCTATCCAAGGCCTTTTATATAAATGCATGGTTTAGACACAATTAATTCATTTTTTCTTATAACTACTTCTACTCTTAAGAGTCAGGAATGTTGATAGGCTGGTTTTAAGGCTCATTTGCTGATGGAAGAGGGTTGGTATCCGATTTTGAACGATTCTCTCAGGTTTTTCCTAGGCATTTTCTTGCTATAACTTAATTATTATAAGATTTGATGACCTTGACAACCTTCTATATTGTTTCTTAGGATAGAGCTCAATATCGATGAGCTCTCAAGCTCTCAATCTGATTAAATCGTATATGAGTATAATGAAAAGCTATTTAACAACACTCCTGAAGTTTGAATTTATAGAGATTCAGTGAAATACTTGAATTAATGTTTTTTATTTTGTTTTAAAGCTTCTGCAATAACATTTGAGAAAGTTAAGCTTTCAGGCATTTCAATACTTATTGGCTCTTTACTTTCTCTTTGCTACATTGTAGGTATGAAAATCTTGACTTTGACTAGCCATTGATTTTATAATAACTCTCTTATTAAATTGCTTCATAATACCTTGGAAATGTTTGATAGGTTTGAAGTTGGGCAGTAAGTAGTTCTAAAGATCTATTAGACAGCTTAAAGGATGTTTTCACAGGTAGCGATTCAAAATTACTCAAGAAAGTGGCTGAGAGTATGAGTAAGTTGCTTTTATTGTCATATTGAAAATACTTATTTCTGCGAGGTTTATCAGCTGCTTCGAATTGCATCTAATAATTCTCTAAACTCCAAGAATTCATTTCATTCTTTAGTAGTTTGAAGATTAGTAGTACATCGCGAAAACCTCTTTCAAAACAATCACTTCAAATAGCTTATCTGATACTATCTGGTTCTCTATTTTTTGTTTGCTCTTCACTTTATCATTTTTTGTTCTCTTTTGAACTATTTCTAAACCACTTTTATAAACATTTTTATTCCTTTGTAGATATTTTCTTAATTTTGGATGATGCCGATACGCTTTTCATAACTCTAGATATCTGAGATCATAAAATCTAAGCCATTTTTAAATGTTATTATGACTTAAATTAATTTATAACTCCTGCTATTACATTTTGAGATAGATAAACTTTCGACAAAATTGATTACTTAGATTATTAATGATAAAGGGTCAAATCATTTCATTAAATCAGTAGCTGGAGGGTTCATAGTGCTAGTCATCGAGGAGTGGAACTTTAGGCTGATTTTTTTGGTAAGTGCTTCCCTGGTTTGGCTTGCCCTTGAAGTCTCTATCGTTTCGGTTGTTTCCGTCTTTCTTTTCATAGTGGGTGTTCTGAGGTTTGTTTTGATAGCCTGATTCGTTTTTGCCATTTCCATTATTATAAC
>Ga0316217_10003065_pt1 | contig 19469 bp, 26 predicted proteins | sample 1anoAmetaG_FD_203633 | JGI IMG/M metagenome (GOLD analysis project Ga0316217, IMG submission 203633) | Freshwater microbial communities from Trout Bog Lake, Wisconsin, USA - 1anoA | ecosystem: Environmental > Aquatic > Freshwater > Lake > Hypolimnion/Profundal zone | place: USA: Wisconsin...
AACCCCAACCCCTTCGATTAATGCGAAATATAGAAGTGTTCGATGGTAATGCGATATGAGTATATGGTGCAATCGGATGGGCGTGTAGTCACAAATACAAGTATAGAGAGTATGGCGATCAATCACGTCACATCTATGTATGGCTGCTCACAGCTTGAAGTTGGCCTTATCCTTCAGCATCTTCTAAAACTACTCGTACTCGATTTAGCCGTTGCCCGAGTCATCTACCGACCGGATCAGTTCCTAGATGTCGATGGGGAGTTCGAACTCTTCCTTGATGATGCGCACGAGGACCTGGCCGTCGATGTGGCCGGACTTGTCAGAGGGGCCGCCGATGGCAGTGTAGGCGTCGAGGGTCACCTGGTCATCTTCTCCGTAGACTTCGGACTGTCGCTTCTTCTGGTACAGGCTCAGGATCTGGTCGAAGGTGATGAAGCCGGTGTTGTGGTTGTCCAGCTCCGAGATCAGCTTGCATAGTTCGAACTCTTAGAAGTGAATATCCAGTCTCTGGAGGGCGGTCTCGAGGTCGAACACGCTGATGAGGGTGTTGCCGTCGTCATCTAAATCTTCGATGGCTTTGCGGCAGAAGTTGATATCTTTTTCTGTCAGAATATAGTCCATCTTCTATTTTTATAATCATAATCGCACCTTACCCCAATTACATTGCCCATTCCCACCCCTCCTCGCACACCACCCACCCACACTCATCTCCCCATTTAGGCCTCACCAGCGTAGCATTTGATTCAGCTTGGTACTATAGCGCAGCAGCTGAAATTATCAGCATAGATTATATTACAATTAGCCCGAGAAACGCAAATAGCCAGCAAACTTGGATCCAACCACTCCAACTTCATCCCACCATACATAACGCACCCCTAATTACTTGGTAACTTTCCCTTGGTTCTTTCCGCACATGCCCAAGTAGATCTATCCATGGCATAAATTCAGAAATGACCGTCTTTTCAACCAACTGCATCCGCGGCGAATTGCCAATAATAAACAATAAGCTGGGGCGATGATTGGACGTAGTGGCTGCACCAACCAGTGCAACCCATCTATCTGAAGATTGGCCCACAGTGCTCAAAAACAAGAGCTATTGGGACCAGCAGCCCTCAGAATGACGAATTGAACCAAGCCACAAGGGTTGGTGGAGTAATGGAGCGCAGAAGGCAATATGATTAATCCTGAGAATGTAGCTCCGGCCCACAATTAATGGGCAAGGACATAAAACAGACAATCGAAACTGATCATGCCCTTCTTATTCTCATCCCTCGCCGCATTTTAGACGGTAACCTAAATTCCAGAAGAAGGGTTGCTGTTAATTGGTTTATTCAGTTGGAATGTCTGCTATCAACTGACCAAGACAGGCTGCCCAAAATACATAAAATCTAGACTCACTCCAACTGGCACCCACCGCCACCGCTTTACCCTTCCCACCCCTTATTTCTACATCACAATCGACAATTTCGATAATAGTTCGTTTTTTTGCCCCACCTAAACTAAAAACCCAGCTCAACTTCCCACGCAGGGCTGGTATTTATGAATAGACGAAGTAGAATCAAGCACAGTCAAATAAACTATCATCAGATGGTCGCAATGGTTCTGTCTCCCCTCTTTCCGTCCTGACTATTGCGATGCTGACATCTGAGGTGTAGATGTCGTCTGCTGGTGATAAATACAAATGTTCCCGAGGCATATCCAGGTGCGAGTGGCACCAGGGGTGATTTTGGAGGGTAGATATTCTTTTGCTGAGAAAAGATCGTCAAAATCAAGATGCTTTAAGCTGAGAGATGATACGGCTATTGATACGTGGGCCCGGTTTGGTTCGACTTTTGCTAGCAGGTGAGGTGGGGCTGAGTCAAATTTAATGGAAAGAAGGGATGCGAAAATGCCGCTGATATTATTTTAGGTCAACCCTATATCCTTTATATCTAATCCATAATCATTTAACTTACAAACATGAAGGTTCTACTGATTTGCCTGATCGTGGGCATCGCCTTCGCACAGACCAACTTCAACAACACCTGCCAGAACAGCTCTCTCCTCAAGGGGCTCGCCACGGGCACCATCAACCTCAACCCTCTCGATACCTACAACAATGGAGCCAACAAGGACTACTACCAGAGTCTGGCTATCGGCAATTTCACAAGCATTGACGTCCTGGGATACGGCTTTTCACTCACCGGCTTCCAAACCAGCTGCACCAACACCTACTACACCCTCGTAATTGATAAGGTTGCCTTCTAAAACCAGAACACCAGAATGAGACTCACAGTAAACTTCAGAAACCCCTCCGACGGCACTGTCACCCTTTGGAGCGTAGTCTCGTTTTCCTACATCGTTGTTTCGAGAACTTTTTCAGGATCATATTCAGATATTTGGGCTACTGTTGCCGAAGCAACGAATCCTGCAGATACTTTTACGACTCCAGTATCAAATGCTGCATTTGATGCAATTGGTGTGATTTATCAAAGAGATACCTCGACTAATCCTTTTACTGCAAAATCTTGCGTCATTTATACCGACCCTTTTTATAGCGTAGATGCTGCTTGTGACGCTAGTACCCCAATCGTTGCTGCAACTCTTTCTCAAAATGGAAAACAAATAGTTCATACCTACATTATGGGTTTTATTTGGAATCCCGCAAAGACCACAAAGCAATATTTGTCTCTCGGAGTGTTGCCCAAATCAACATCACCTGCTACATTCGACTAAGGAGTAGTCAAGGTCACTGTCGGAATTTCAGGAAACAAAGGTCCAGATACTACTATTTACAATCCAGATAATGCTTTGGAGTATATTAAAGTGGCCTATGTCCTGAGTAGATTCGACGCTGGAAACGTAGGAACCGCTACTACCCCATATCCTTATACCAACCTCCTCTACTCATCCAGCTACCTCTATACCACTGTGACCACCTTCAACACCCCTATTGTAGCTGTAAACTTAGCATCAAGTACTTATAACAAGTACTATTATCATCTTCCTGATACCCGTTACGCAATTTACGGAGTGACTAAGTTCTCGCTTCCCAAAAACGCCAACACTTCCTGCTCAACCATCTTAATCAACGCCACTCTCAACAATATTGACTCTTACACCATTACCACCCCCAACATCAATCCCTCCGAGTTCGTCTTCCAAGCTGATATTTTCACTAAGACTCTCACGACTCTCTGTAACACTGATCCGATCAACTCACCTCTTTCTGCCCCGATTTATACAGTTGGACAAAAAACTTTCTTCACAGTGCCAACTATGAGTATCCAGCAGTTCGTTTTATAAGCGGCACCAGTGTTTACTGTCCCATCTTTTTCAAAACCTACAGATGCATTTGTCTTCCAGTACTACGGCGCCAACAATGGCAATACTGATTTGATTACTTTCCAGGCCAGCATTCCATTTGTTGGACTCACTGTAGGAGCACCACTAAAATTTGAATTCGGCTATTTTGACAGAGTTTCAGGCTCGGTTTCAAACGGAGGTAGTGGCGATAGCACTGCAGCAATGATAAAAGGGAACAACTACTTTATCCAACTTGCAGTCAACGGTTTTATTCTCTTCCAGACATATGTTACTGCTCAGGACAGTAGTGGAGCTACAAATTACCTACTCAATAGCAATCCAAAGTTAATCCTCAAAGGTATCACTTCAAACGGAACCACAGCCAACGCAGTAATCACTGTTACTTACAACAGGTCAACAACTGCAAACCAAAATGTTTACACTTACCTTAAACTTACCCAATATAACCGTGCCTATGATCCTACCACTGGATGCTGTGTTACTGGATGCCCTGCCTTGACTGGAGTTGATGTCCAACTCGACCCTCCAGTCTGCATCTACTGCAACACCAATGCTGGTCTCGTCTACAACCCCAACAACGGAACATGCACTTGCAACAGCGGCTTCTATCTCGACACCACCAAAACCTTCCAATGCTACGCCTGTACTGCTCTTTATTGCTCCATCTGTACTCCCACTGCTCCTGCCCAGTGTACAACTTGTGTTGTCGGAGCAGTTCTCAACAACGTCAGCCTTACCTGCACATGCGGCAGCGGATACTTTGTAAATGGAACCACCTGCCAACAATGTCCTTACCAGTGCCAAAACTGCACATCTCCCAACGGAGGATGCTCTGCCTGCGTTGATTCTCTCCGCAGAGATATCACTCAAAACTGTAAATGCATCACTGGCTTCTTCGACTCAGGCGCAGTCAACTGCAGTACCTGCTCATCAACCTGCCTGACCTGCACCAACGCATCAGCTTGCACCTCTTGCGACGCCACCAAATTCAGAAACCTCACTGGAACACTGTGCACATGCATCAATGGATACTACGAGCTTTACAACTCTGACCTCACTCGTACTTGTGCTAAGTGCAACCCTGAATGCCTCACCTGCGCCACCTCTCCTGCTTCCTGCACCTCATGCGATGCCAAGAAGAACAGAGTTACAGGCGTTGGACCTAACGGAATCTCAACTTGCCTCTGCCAACCAGGATACTATTCCACTGCTGACGGATCCTGCGTCCAATCCAACTGTGTTGCCGATCCCTTCTGCTCCCAATGTCAAACCGGCCTCAAGCTATGTATCCAATGCCTTTCCTCCTTGAACAGAGTCATCAAGCTACCCGAAAGCATCTGTGTGTGTGCTGACGGATATTACGCTAACTCCAACAACACTTGCGTCCCCTGCCCTTCAGGATGTGCTATTTGCACCTCTGCCACCAACTGCACTGCTTGTGTCGCTCTGGCCGTCCCAACTGGAACCGGATCTTGCAACTGCCCCGGCACGACCTACTTCGCCACCACTGATGGAGCTCGTTACTGTAATGCTTGCGGCAGCTACTGCCAGACCTGTGTTGATGCAGTCACCTGCACCACTTGCCTTCCCTCCTACACCAAAACTGCAGACAACAAGTGTATCTGCGGAGCCAGAAGCTTCATCGACTCAAGCCAAAACTGCTCACCTTGCGCGAATGGATGCCAAAACTGCTCTTCAGCTTCAGTATGTAACAGTTGTGTGAGTCCCCTTGTCCTCCAAGGAACCACTTGCCAAGTCAGCTGCAACAATGGCTTCACAGTCGCCGGCTCAGCCTGCGTTGGTTGCCCTACTGGATGCCTCCAATGCACCCAAAACCTCCAATGCTACTATTGCGCTGATGGCTACTACATCTACAGCGGAGGATGCTACAGTGTCTGCCCTGCAGGAACTGTTGGGGACAAGACTGGAGGAAACTGGAACTGTGTTCCTTGCAACTCTCCATGCAAGACCTGCATCAACCATCCTTCTTTCTGTACAAGCTGCCTCAACGGAATGGGCTACCTCCAAACCTCAGCTGTTCAGCAATCTTGTGTGTTGAACTGTGTTGACGGTACCTACGTCAGCGCTGGAGTCTGCCAAGTTTGCGACTTCAGATGCGCCACCTGCGTCGGATCAGCCACCAATTGTGTCTCTTGCCCTGCCAACCAAGTTCTATACAACGGAGGATGCTGGGCCACCTGCCCCGCTATCAGTTTCGCCCAAGACGGAATCAACGCCACCTGCTCTGATAGCTGCCCAGCTGGATACTACAAAGTATCAGTGACTCAGTGCGCACCTTGCTCACCCCAATGTACTACTTGCGATGGAGGACCTAGCAACTGTACTTCCTGCCTCCAAGGCTCAGTTGCCATCAACGGCACCTGCTCAGTCACCTGCGGCTAGAACCAGTTCAGCTTCTCCGGAATCTGCGTTGATTGCTCACCCAGCTGCTACGGCTGCCAATACACCCCTCAAAACTGTTTAGCCTGCGCCAGTGGATACGTGAAGACTGGATCAATCTGCCAGAAGGGATGCCTGACCTACCAGTTCTATGATAACTCTCAACAGAAATGTATTGCTTGTGGACCTGGATGCGCTACTTGCAGCTCATACAACTACTGCACAACTTGCAACAACCCAAGCATCAACCCCAGAGGAGGAGTCTGCTCCAACTGCCCCTACCCCTGCAACACTTGTGACGCTTCAGGCACCTGCACCAGCTGCCTCAGCGGATTCTACTTCTTCCAAGGCGTCTGCCAAACCAGCTGCCCCGTTGGAGCTCTCCCTGTCAACGGAATCTGCCAATGCTCATCAGGAATCATTTCCAACGGTCAGTGTGTTACCAGCTGCGGCTCAGGCTTCACAGCAATCAATGGTTCTTGCCAACCTTGCGACCCTAACTGCGCCCAATGCTCAGGAACCGTCAGCACATGTACCTCCTGCATTTCAGGCTCAGTCATTGACGCAAATACCTCCAGATGTGTCTCAAAAGCTCAATGCCCCTACGGCCAAGATTTCAGCAGTGGCGTTTGTGTGAGCATTTGTGACTCAGGATTCTACTTCTATGAAGGCATCTGCATTTACGGAGGCTGCTTCTCAGGATACGCTCCCAACCAATTCGGAGGATGCGTCAGACAACAAACCCAATCAAAAGGCAATTCTTACCAAGCAGCATTAACATGCAGTCCTAACCAATTCATCGCCAATGGACAATGTGTTGGATCTTGCCCTCCTGGATACTACGGAGATGCCAACTCCAGGCAATGCCAATCATGCCCAAGCAACTGTGTTAGCTGCTTCAGCCAAAGCTTCTGTATTGTCTGCAACTCTGGATACCAAGCAAGCAATGGACTTTGCTCTGCTTCCTCAGCCTGCGCAGCAAACCAGTACCAGTACAATGGAGCTTGCATCAGTTCATGCCCAATTGGAACCTTCGCAGTCGCCACACAATGCTTCAGATCTTGCCCCGCTAATAGCTATTACTTGGGCCAAATCTGCTACTCAACTTGTCCCAACAACGGATTGAGAACCAACGAGGCCTGTGTGACAACCTGTCCACCTGGAACTACCAACAACGGCGGAATCTGCTCTTGAAAGACATGATCACCATCACCCATATCACCTAATTACTATCTATAAAAGCCTGTTTAATCTTATTACAGGTTATTCTTCATAAACTAACCTTCTTTGAAGTAAACGTTGAGGATTGATAAGAGTAGTAAAGAATCCAAGCATAAAAATATCAATCAAGTATAGGAGACGATTGTTGCGTACTTCAAGTCTTTGACGAATTCGACTGTCAACTTGCGTTTTATCTCCTTCTGCTTGAGCACGGCAGCTACGTAACTCTAAAGGTACCTGAGTTAGCTTGCATAAAGAAGAAGAGATTCACCCCTCCTGCCAGCAACAGTCCCAAACTCACGAAAATCTAGATAAAAGAATACTTACCATCTCGACATTCACAAGCAAGAAGGGAGCTTGAATTACTCCCATTACTATCATCACAAACGGTAGCACCGTATATGCTATTTGTACCGCCCAAAACAGCTTGCTCCATACGAAACCTATTAACTCATCATTTGCACGACACTCAAACATGAATTTTTCTGTACCGAATTCGTCCTAATCGAAAAACCACCTCAAACCTAAAAGCTTTTTGCCATTCACGTTTTTCGTAAACCAGAAATCCACTACTGCCACTACAGCAATCAGTTAGTTGATTACTAGGGCGTTAAACATGTTGGTAAAGATGCCTCGAAACAAAAACATGACCAAAAGAAGAGCCTTAATGACTGCGTGGAGAATGAAGCCGAAGAGTGCATCAGCAGCATGAGGGGGCTAGACAGCAGCGGGTTGCTCGGTCTAAATTGTTCCTCCAATGGGCTTTTTGCTTTCATTGCTGAGTAGTTTTTTGTAAAGTTAGATATCCTTTTTACTCATTCGCTTCTAAGTTAGTGATGTTAATAAATTATATTTTCTTTGATGAATTGAATAAAGCTTGAAAGCACACCTGGAATATAAGCAGGATGAAAGAAAGAAGAATAGCTTAACCAGATGCCGACAAAATTTCAACATAAATCAGGAAAAGGAACCCAAGAACCAAGGCCTTTTTAGATAGAGAAGACATAATTTTACTGAATCCCTGTGGATTCTATGTTGGCATTAGTTAATAATTGCTTATTTTAGGCTTGCTCAATAATTCTAAACTTGATATATGATATAAAATAATAATAATGGTTTTATCAGGTAGTTAAGTTTTGAACAATGTACTATGCCGCTTCCAAGATTTTCTTTTCTTCCTATTTCTCAGTAGATCTGAGATTCTCAGCGATATCTTTGCAGTTTTGGACAAAAGGATAGTTGAATCCCTTTGACGCCTTTGAATACTCCATTTTTGATTCCCTCAGTGTAGAATAAGTATGGAAAGCATTCATGGTGACCTATGGCACCCTGATAGCTTCCTAGACCATAAATATCGAGATCTTTGTTAAAGTTGTTTTTTAAGTATTTTTTTCAGTAAAGGAATGGACTCTTTCCATTTTGCTTATTTCAGGAGTTAATGAACCTTTTTAAGTTGTTTGTTATAAATCTCCGAAATTTCGTTATGTATGGACTTAAGTTTCCCTCTTCTTTACTCATGAGGCAAAGCTGGAGCATCCAGAGCCTCTTTCCTCTCCTCCTGAGGCACAATTGGAACTTCTAGTTACGAGTTTACAACACCACAGCCCATTTCACAATAATCTAATCAATTATTTGTCTCAGTTTTCTAAAATAGAATTCGAAAATATTTCGAAAATTCTAGATCGAATCTTCTAGTCTTCTAGAGCCCTAAATACTCATATAGGCCATAAGCAACTATAAAACAGAATCTTCCAATACCCAATAAAAATATTAATAATAGAGCTAAGTTTTTCAAGGAGGGGACACTCGATTTAAATGCGAAATCACGATTTTTAAACTTTATTGATATTTGAGATGTGAAGTTTGTGTTGCTTAAACTCTTCTTACTTAAGATTAGAATATTCTTCATCGACATTGAGTAAACTTATTCTTGGCATTCGAAATACAGATGAAAATACGCTCTGTATCAAACTTAAAAACTATCATTAAGGTTTTGGCAAAAGCAGCAGATTAGACCTGAGCTACAATCGAAGAGACTGATAAGAAATTACACATGAAAATGCTAAGTGAGCATATGGACCTATGAGACCAAAAAGACATAAAATATGCCATCGATGTAGTATCACTCAACCCCTATTTCATTTCATGTTGCTGGAAGGCTCTTAAAGTTGGGAATATAAGCCAAAATCCAATCCTTTCAAATTAGGATTAACATCATTAACATCCAAACGAGTTGATAACGAAAGAGGCCTGTGTGGCAATCTGTCCACCTGGAACTACCAACAAACACGGGATTCGCTATTGAAAGAAATGATCACCATCACTCATATCACCTAATTTCTATCCATTAAACTTTATTATAGCTTATTCACAGATTATTCTTCGTAAGCTAATTTTTTTCAACATTTAGGAATTAATAAGAGTAGGAAAAGATTCAAGCATAAAATATTAATGTCGTGTTGGAGACAATTTTTGAGTACTTCAATCATTGACGAGTTCGAGTATCAATTTCCATTATATATCTTTCTGCTTGAATACATAGTTAGGTAGCTCCAAAAGTACCTGAACTATCTTATATAAAAAGAAAAGATTCGCTGAGCTATCTTTCTTTTTTTATAAAAACACTATTGTTTTTAAATTCATATGGATTGGATCTACCTCAATGGTACTCAGAAAGCGAAAAAGAAGAATAGCATAATCAGAGAGTTGCAGAATCTGAACATTAGCGAGGACAACAGACCCAAAGTTCTTGAAGGTTTTGATAAATACACTTTTAAGTCCACCTTTCTTCAACAAACATTTAAACAATATCACTACACTGACCTCAGCCTTTCAGCCAACCATTAGTCGGAAACTTTAGGTCGTCCACCAACTTCACTCGATTCATAGTAACCCATCAGCGAATTCGCACTTTTGCTTCCTACTCAATACTAACGTATCTCCACCTTCGTCGTTATTTCTATCGAACTCGGCAAATAATTCATAAAATATGTTTCATACCCTCTAAAATCATCACAAATGTTGGTCTTTTCCAGCGAACAAATCGTTGTCTTGAGCCGATTTCTTTCATTTCACCTGAATTCTAGGATAATTTCAGGCTGCATAAGTGTTGACCCTGAGACTGGATGCATCTCTCATCAAATCATAAACAATTCGCTTGGGTACCTCTAAAAACGCATCATGAAAGTGCCTGAAGAATTGGTGAGCTACCTGGCTATATAAATCATCTAAATATAAAAGACTTGGAAAAGCGTTTTGCCGACAATTTTCCACTTGCTTGACTTCAATGAGAGCAGGATACCGAACCATAGCTTTTGGAAAACCTTCAAAGACAAGAGATCGAGCATAGGACAGGAAGAACAAAACCTTTTGGTGTAGTATGTCAAACAAAGCTTCATTTAGTTTCCTGACATGTTCGATTAGACCATCAATGACCCTGTTCGTCCCATTAGATCAAACTTTCTCAGTCGAGAAGAGAAGGCCAAAAAGTACAACGAGCTCAGAAGCAAGACTGATGTCTTGAACTTCAATTCGATAAAGTTTACAAAAGATATAAATGCTATTTTGGAGGTTTATATGGGCAGTGATGTAGTAAAACAGTAGGCAGACTTGACAAAGAAGCAACTTCCGCCTGAAAAGCTAAAGGAAGTTTGCAAACTGTTAGTAGTTTAAAGGTACGAGTCTCGAACTCCCATTTTATCGAAGATCATAATAAACTAGATCAAAAGAGAGTACGAGCTGGCCAAGTCGGGATTCAGTGAGTTGAAGATTTTGCACATTTTGGGGCAGAAGGTCTAGGAAAATGTAGCTAATCAACAGTACATAGTTTCAAAGTCAACTCAGCAATGCAGATTTATAAATTAGACCGGAATCTTGAAGTTTATTGGCACAGGCAAATCACTCTTCATTACTCGCTACTTTCAAAACGAAAACTATCTCTAAAAAATACTGCTTGAGTATTGTCCTCAGAAGTCTATAGATGCTTATCTAACGGCCCACAGAAGGTTCATTTCTTTCTAGACTAAAATCTTCTTTCTTTATTAAATAGCAGTGGGTACCAGATTTTTGAGAGATTATGGAATAGCTCACAACGATCTAAAGCCTCAGAATGTTTTGCTGAAGATTGTTGGAGACCGCATTAGAAATAGGTCTGCAACTTTCCTAACTAAGCTAATTGACTTGGGATAGTCCTTTAGTAAGTACCAACGTTAGCTAGTGATAAATAACCGATACAGAAGAGGCTTTACTTTGCCTTATGCCCCCCCTGAGCAGGTGAGGTATTAAAGATACAGTGAAAGGACTGATGTTTTTAGCATCGGAGTCATGATCTACGAATTCGTTTTCGACATCTTTCCTCTGTAGGTGATCAAAAAGAAGAGAGAAATCTATACTTTTGATGACCACTACTTAAAACTGTACGCGATTGCGCCTGAGAGATGCAAAGCAAGCTGTTTTCCCAAATTAATGATGATGATGTACCAACTAGTTCTAAGGTGCATTCATCCTGAAGCAGCAAATAGGCCCTCTATCGATTGGATTATCATTATTTTGAAGTAGATTCTAGGACTCACAGAAAAACTTTCATCATTCTGATTGCTTCCTTTATTTTACTATTTCCATGCTTTTATATTAATTAAGTTTACTGTAATAAGATGGAAGAATACCAGAAAAAGGTCAATTATCTCAGGCATATCAAGAATATAGCCGACATACAAGAAGGCCATCGCAAACCCACTACCCTTTCCTCCATATTTCACCAGTCCCACACTCGTACATTCAAGTTTACTCAGGATTCAATTAGCAAGGTTTTATGTCCCCAAAGTATGTTTCAAGCAAAGCTTCAGGATAATTAAGAACTCATACTAGCACAGAGAGGATCATGCGCAATTTTACAGTATAGAAGGAAAACAACCGCTTAGCCTCAAAAATCATTCACATGAATAGCAGCATTCCTCTGAAAACCTATGAGAAACAGTATGAAGTTTCGAAAAGGTACCCAACGAATGAGCAGAAAGCTAAAAAGGCACAAAAATATTTTTGGTTCAAATTCTTCGACATCAAATTAGGAAAAGGTATCAGTTCTAACCCTGACGATATGTTCAAAATCTACACTCTTTAGAATAGCAAAAAGACCCTACTAATAAAAGACAGTTTGTTTGAACTCAGAAAGAAAGAGATTCGACTCAAAAAGAAATCCTAAATCCTGTTAAAGATAGAAGGAGCAGAATGTGAAGGAGCTGTGAAGTTCGAAGCCAGTAATTTGTTGGAAATTACTCGGCATGGAAGCAAAGTTGGTCACATTGTTATCTAACATTTGAAAAAATGATTAATTGTTTTTAGTTTTACTCATTTTCTTAAGAAAAAGAGAGATATTACTGGACTCTTATTCAAAGACTTTTCCTTTTTACCTCAAATTGCACAAATCTTTGAAAAACATATTTTCTTCCTTTGAAAGTACAAATTAAATCTTTAGCATTAATTAAGTTCAATAGCCTTCATCGCCAAAATCATCTTACTAGCTGTGTATTAGTACATTAAACAAGCTTTAGATCTCATTTGAATGATTCATCACAAAAAGAATCAAATGATTGCTATTTCTTTTTCTGTAACTCATCTATTTAGAAGAATATCATAAATAGAATATAGCAAAAGACAATCAAAAGAGAAATTGGGTTTTTCCAGATTGGATTGTTTTTTATTACTAAAGCTGTAAAAGATAGAATTTCAAAAAGAAGTATTAAGAAACGAACGATCTGAGAAGTCATAATGAATGACTACTCTAATCTTTTGAGTGATCATAAAGTAAATTTTAGTTTTTGTAAAGTATGTATTAGTAACAAATGACAGCATTGATGAATCATGGCGTCTGACTTTTTTGTACTTTGGTATTGTTGAGTTTGGCGTGGTAGATCAGGAATGATTCAACTTCCCTTTTCCTCCTGAGATGCTATTTTCTGCTTTCCCTGTTGAGTTTTGTGCTAGTCAGGAGAATATTGCTGCACACGTTATTGAAATAATAGTTTATGAGCATTCTGAAGAGTCTCCTCAGCTCCAGCACCTCTATCTTGCCAGTAGAAGTGCTTTCTCGGATGTAGGCGGCTACGAAGTGGTCGGAATCTATTTCTATAAGCTTTTTGATAAAGAAACGATTGATATATTTTTTAGTTTGGCTTTTGAGGTTTTTCATGAGGTCGTAGTAGAAGGCAACTTTCAGTTCATTATTTTGCAATATTTTCAATAAAATATAATAACTTTTCGATTTCGAGCTTAGGAATGAAAAGATTTGATTTATGAGGTTGGATTCTGCATTTTTTTTGGGATAGACCCCGTTCTTGTTTCTTTTTGTTTCTTCCGCCTACTAACTTTTTATTTACTAAAAATTCTCTTTAATTTGGTTATTTTATTATTTTCTTTTTAGAACCCTAGCGTTTCTTTCTGCTTCCAGGTTTAGTGAACTCCTACCAACATCTGTAGTATGAGGAAGGAGCTACGCTATTTCTGTTTGTTATAAAGCTGAATAATTGGAGTAAATGGGGTTCTCAGGGATATACAGTTCATAGGGCTGCTGTGGTACGTATTGAAGGACAGGATACGAGTAAATTAATGGCCATTCAATGTACATCGTAATTATTATAGATATTTTATTAAAATATCTCGCTTATAAACGCTATGCTTTGCAGCAACTGTTAATCTCAAACCGCAGCTACTCAGACAAAACAATCCGTTTAATCTAAAGTAGAGCTGGGGGATGGCTCTGAACTAGCCAATACATTGTTTTGCTTTTTGTTTTTGTAGACTTAAACTTCTGGGAAGTAGTAGCTTTATTAGGAATTGTTTTTTGTTGTAAATATTCAATTCCTAAAAAATCAAATAAATGGTATAAGTAGGAGTATAAGCTGAGCAGGAGTGGACTGTAGGGTGCTAAAACTCTATATTTTTTTAACATTTATTTTCCTTTTTTGAAAAAGGAGAGAAACTCATCATTTCAAACATTACTCTGCAATCGACATTATTTTAGACTGGATGAACTGTTTTTTAAAAATAAAAGACTGCCAATGGGGAGAAATGTTGTGATTTAGAAAAGTAAGACTAAACTTTAGGTAGTGTTGAGAATTATAATACCGCTTTTTTAACACAAAATACCAGAAATTAAATATCAGAGGTAGGCGATCAAAATTTATCGAAAGTTACCATAAAACCTTTGCCCATTTTGCTACTTTTCATTACTTTCTACGTTTGTTTTATTTTTTTAAAGCTTGGCCAGCTTTATGCTACTGCCTGCAGAAAAGCTTTATTCTGGATTCTTAGTAAGAATACATTCTGTAAGTTGTTTTAAATGTTCATCTTTACAAATGTTTTGTTTTATAGAGTACAGGCCTAAACTATTTTTACAGAAAAATTGGTTTAGCTGCAAAATTGTAAGTTTGGATGTCCACATTCTAGTAGCAATTCTGAGGCTGTTCTCAGAAAGAGTCTGCCTTTGTAATATATGTGGAGGTAAACTTGAAAAGCTTAAAATTTTGGATTCTGACCTCTAGGGCCTCTCAACAATCAAAGAATTTACAGGAAAGTTCCTCTTTTAAAGTTTAATGGTTTATACTTTTTAGTTCTTCAACATAACAATTAAATCAAACTTGGGCTTTTTTTTTCCTTTTGCTAACTCTGTAGCGCTTATTTGTCGAAAACTAAAGGCCTTTGATCTACTGGATGGGTTTTAGGTTGTTTGGATCTATGTTTTATTTGTCTATTTGCTTCTTTTGAGATTTTAAGGATTCGCTCTACATTTTTGTGCTAATTGCTTAGGCTTGCGGTTTTTAGGTCTATTGAATCACTTCGTCTTCATCGGATCCAAACTATGTCTTGAAGCTTATCATATTTTTAGTATTTCTGCAGCCGAATGACAACTTTGGTGACTCAATTAAATCACTCCTCCTAAACCTTTCAGAAGAAGCAAAAACGTTATTTTGTTCAGTAATTAGCCTAACGGATAACTAATTGTACTTCTATTTGACGAAAGTTGTTGATTATTGTTTGCAAGTTATTTTGGGCTACACTTTCTTGGTTTGGCTTTCTTTTTTAGCTTGAAATAAAGTATTTTCATTCCTTTAGTTATTTGAGCATTATTTATTCTTTTTGCCCATCTATAAGATCCAATCGTCAAAGTTGTTCACGCTTTGGCACCTGCCTTCAAAACCAGAAAGCTTGAGAATGTAGAAGTTCGATCTGTCTTAAGAGTACTCTTAGAGTAGCTGCTTTAGGGTAACATTAGATCTTTTGGTTATTTTGGCTCCACTCAGCCCATTGTGCTTTAGATATTTTTAAGAAAACTAAAGCCTTGAGACTTATTTTATCGAAGGGGAGGACTAAGCAGTGATATCGCTTTTCTTTTGCAGTTTTTTTAGTGCATCGCTGAAATTCAAACTCTCCTCCAAATAATTCTATACTTTCATAAGTTTGAAATCAACTGTTAATAAATTTTTATCCATGGATATACTTTAAAAACTTATAACAACTAACTACGTCTTTATCACTAACCAAAGTCAGATTACAACTTAATTACAGTTTTTCAGTCTTTCTAATCTCTCAAAGCTTTTCTTTCGCTTTGTCTCTAATCATAAAAATAACTGAGCTTTAAAGCTTCATTGTCTTTCAGATGAAGTCCAAATATAAAAACATTGAGAATAGGCTTTTGATTTTTTAAAAAAAGCTGCATTAAAGCTAACATTTAGATAATAACAGTTAGCATATCCCAAATATTGCCTTTTCTTATATTTCAGGTCATTTAACAGAATCTGGATTGACTTGGCCATAAAAACTGTTCTTACCTTTGGCTTTCTCTTTAACTACAACTTGCTCTTTTTTGGATGCGGAAACCAAGATTATGATTGCATACATAATCATGATAATTTTTCAAAACTGAGTGCTTCCTAAACGCTGTTTCATATTAAAGCCTTAAAGTGTCACAAAAAATGAATAATTCAGAGATAATGGTGAGTTGGCTGTAAGAACTAATATAACCATAAATGCATACTTCGACCCTTTTATGTTTAAATAAAAGTATTCAAGCAATTAGGCAGAATGCCATTCTTCTCCTTCTACAAATACACAGCTTTTTTATTGAATACCTAGTTTTTTAAACTATGGCTAAGCTGTTTTAATTAGAGCAAGAAATAATATCGGTAATATTGATGTCAAATGGAAAATAAATGTTGAAGTTAAATTTAAATCAATCAATAAAACATTTCATATCATGCTTCGCTTTGTTAACACACAATTACTTCCATCTTTCAGCTACTCTAGAAAAAGTACAATTATTGGGATTGATCTTGGTACCACTAACTCTTGTGTTGCTATTATGGAAGGCAGCACTCCAAAAGTTATTGAAAACGCTGAGGGTAACAGGACTACCCCTTCTGTTGTTGCCTTTACTAAAGAAGGTGAAAAGTTGGTGGGAGCACCGGCCAAAAGACAGGCAATCACAAACTCAGAGAACACAGCATTTGCCACCAAAAGGATGATTGGAAGGAGATATGATGATCCTGCAGTCCAAAACGATAAGAAAAACATGCCCTTCAAAATCATTAAACATTCGAGTGGAGACGCATGGGTTTAGATCCAAGGAAAAAGTTACTCACCCTCCCAAATCGGAGCCTTTGTTCTCATGAAAATGAAAGAAACAGCTGAGAGCTATCTCGGAGAAACTGTTGATAGAGCAGTCATCACAGTACCTGCCTACTTCAATGACTCCCAACGTCAAGCCACGAAGGATGCAGGACAGATTGCTGGGCTTAAAGTCTAGAGAATCATTAATGAGCCCACCGCCGCAGCAATGGCCTACGGTATGTAAAAGAAAGAAAAAAAGATGATTGCAGTTTATGATCTAGGAGGAGGAACATTCGATATCTCTATTTTGGAAATCAGCCAAGGTGTAATCGAAGTCAAAGCAACTAATGGAGACACTTCCTGTGGTGGATAGGACATAGATGGTATTGTGCAAAGGTTTTTACTTGAAGAATTCAAGAGACAGTCAGGACTTGATGTAACCAAGGATAAAACTGCAATCCAAAGGCTCAGAGAGGCTGCAGAAAAAGCTAAAATCGAGCTTTCTCAGTCCACTCAAACTTAAGTCAATCTGCCTTTCTTGACAGCTGATGCTTCAGGACCTAAACATTTCATCTTCAAATTCACAAGAGCCAAATTATAATCTCTCACTGATGATTTCTTGAAAAGAACTGTAAAACCCTGCGAGAACTGTATTAAAGACGCTGGCCTCCCCAAGAGTAAGATAGATGAAGTCATTTTGGTCGGAGGTATGACTCGTATGCCAAAAGTTGTAGAGCTTGTACAAAAAATTTTTGAAAAAATTCCCAATAAATCAGTAAATCCTGATGAAGCTGTTGCAGTAGGAGCCGCAATTCAAGGAGGTGTTTTGCAGGGAAATATGAAAGATCTTCTCTTGCTGGATGTTACTCCTCTTTCTTTGGGTATTCAAATTGTTGGAGGCGTTTTGTCCAAAATTATCCCAAGAAACACACCCATTCCGACTAAAAAGTCTAAAGTATTCACCACTACCGTTGACAACCAAACCATATTCCATATTAGAGTTTTCCAAGGATAAAGAGAGATGGTTGCAGATAACAAGCTTCTAGGTCAATTTGACTTTATAGGTATTCCTCCTGCACCAAGAGGAGTGCCTTCAGTTGAAGTTTCTTTTGACATTGATACAAATGGTATAGTACATGTCAACGCAAAGGACAAAACTACAGGTAAAGAACACACAGTCATCATTCAAAGCTCAGGAGGCCTTTCCAAAGACGATATTGATCGCATGTTGAAGGAAGCTGAAAAGTTCAAAAAAGACGATAAATAACGCAGAGACATCATTGAGCTTAAAAACGAAGCCTACGAAGTTTATTAGACTACGAAACGCCAATTATAAGAATTTAGAAGTAAAATCCCCACTGAGGTTGCACAACAAATCGAAAAAGCCTTAGATGAACTTAATACTTTGAAGGACAAAGATTTTCAACCTTCAGACGCTGATGTTGTCAGAAAGGCTATTAAAGATGCTCGAAATGCAGCAATGAAGATTGGGCTATCAATGAGTCAATGATCCTCCTCTTGAGAAAATAAACAATAATTGACTTTTGTTTATTAATTATCACTAATCCTCAGTTTTGATCAGTGGTAGAGTTGTTGATGTTTTTATTTTTAATTTACTAGACTTCTTTATAATCAGGCATAAATCATTAATAACTTATTGGGAAAAGCTAAAGAGTTTGGTACTCACAAACTCATCAGGCAGCAAAAAGCTGCTTTTTTATTGAAATCATCATAAAAAAATCAAGTTTAAAGCTTGAGTGTTCTGTGTAAAAGGACAGAACAATCTAGAATATGTATTAGCAAAGGCTTTAGAGCTGAGAAAACAGGAATGAAATGAAAAAAGTTTATCTTTGAGTCAAATTCTTTTAGAGTTGATCTTAAGATTTGAGAATTTCTAATCTTTTTGTTCTTTTTTTTTGCTGTAGCTTATTTTTACAAGCAATACAAGACAAAACTATTTTTTATCGCTACCTTAAAAATATGCACTATTTGAGAATTACAACATTTATATCAGCATCAACTTATGGAGGTAACTATAATTAAATGTAGGGACCCAAGATCGTTGCATAGTTCAAGGTTGTCTTAATAGGGGACGGAGGTGTCGGAAAGACCACTTTCGTCAAAAGACACATCACTGGAGAGTTTGAAAAGAAATATATTGCCACTCAAGGTGTTGAAGTGAGCTCAATTACGTTCTATACCAACCATGGCCCCATCAAGCTATCACTTTGGGACACAGCTGGGCAGGAAAAGCTTGGAGGACTCCGTGAGGGGTACTATATTGGTGCAAATGCTGCCATCCTTATGTTTGATGTTACCACCAGAATCACCTACAAAAATGTCCCCAAATGGTACAAGGACCTGACCAGAATTTGCGACAACATCCCTATCGTCTTAGTCGGAAACAAAGTTGATCAGAAAGACAGAAAAGTCAAGGCCCGTCAGATTACCTTCCATCGCAAACGTAACTTGCAATACTTTGACATTTCAGCAAAATCTAACTATCAGTACGAAAAGCCTTTCCTTTGGATTCTCAGAACACTTGTTGGAGACCCTAACCTTTATTTAGTGTAAGCGTTGGCCCTGAAACCCCAGGAAGTCGCTATGGACCAAAGCCAAATTTAGTAACTCGCTAAAGAATGGCACGCTGCTGAACAAGCCCCTTTGCCTGATGAATAAGACGAAGACTTTAAATGATTCTCTAGATTATTATTTGCTAAGTAAAAACTCTGGAGCAAGAAATTCTAGAATTTGAGAAAAGTTATAATATGAGACAAAAGTGAGGAAAAAGCCTTAATCAAGGAGTTATTTATTACCATGAATTGAATACAATAAACAATTGATTGCTTGAGAATCGAATTGTTAGGGGTTGGGGTTGGGGTTGGGGGTTGGGGTTGGGGTTGGGGTTGGGGTTGGGGTTGGGGTTGGGGTTGGGGTTG
>Ga0316217_10003066_pt1 | contig 19469 bp, 19 predicted proteins | sample 1anoAmetaG_FD_203633 | JGI IMG/M metagenome (GOLD analysis project Ga0316217, IMG submission 203633) | Freshwater microbial communities from Trout Bog Lake, Wisconsin, USA - 1anoA | ecosystem: Environmental > Aquatic > Freshwater > Lake > Hypolimnion/Profundal zone | place: USA: Wisconsin...
GACGCCATCCCGATGTCGGACGGCAGCCTGGACCACGCCAGCAGGATCACCGACGACGAGTCGATGCGATTTGCGCTGTCCGTGGACCTGCGTGCTAGCCAGTTGGAGAACGTCCACAACGGCGGGGCGACGTATGTGGCACCGAGTGGGCTGGAACTCCAGCTCCTACGTCAACAGAAGCTCAGGCTCGTCAACCTGGGACCCGCCAGCTTGTCCCGTCAGGGCGAATGGGGCTACCCCATCTGCACCGTGTGCGGGGCGGCCAGGAGTTCGATGTCGTCGGACGCCGAGAAGTTGTCGTTCGTCGAGACCCACCAGAAGACCTGCGGACAGGTCCCGGTCGCGCGTGCCCTGTTCGCCGACGTGCGGGTGGACGGCCTGCGTCTCCGTGGCCAAGCCTCCATGGCAGATGCCGCCAACTTGAGCGAGGCACTCCTACTTGGTGCTCGGGACCTTCTGGACATGGGGGAAAGGGACCTGACGTGGGTGGGGATTGCCCAGGATGACGGCGCGTGGGAGGCCTTCATCTATGACCCCATGCCCGGCGGGTCTGGGGTCCTAGACGAGATCCTGGACCGGTGGGAGCAGGTGCTGGATGAAGCCACCGAACGCCTCCAAGGATGTCCGGAAGCATGTGCGACAGCATGCTACGAGTGCCTCAAGAACCACTCCAACGCCTTCCACCAGCCATACCTGGACCGGGTTAAGGCCGCCGACCTGCTAGCCACATGGCGTGGCCTGAAAGTACAGAACACCATCGAGCCCGCGACGGGGGATATGCCCACCAAGGGGCAGCCCCACCACTCGAAGGAGCAGGTGTTGTTGCTTGCTCTTCAGGAAGCTGGGCTCGTCGGCGACGACGGTCCCGAACTGAACGCCATCCTGGACCTCGGCGATGGCATCGTGACATCCCCGGACGGGCTCTACAGGGCCAAGAAGGTCGCCGTCTACTTGGACGGCATGTCCACGGCCCTGCACGGGAACCCGAAGACCCAGCAGACCGACGCGATGATCAACCGGATCCTCAAGATGGAGGGCTATCACGTCCATCGTATCCCCTGGAGTGCGCTGAACGATCCGGCAGCTAGAAAAGAACATTTGGGAGCGATTGGTCATAGCCTGCAGGGATGACTGAACTTATCCATTCGGACCTCTCTAAGGTTTCAGGTTTTATGCAACCTCGGGTATGATTCTTGCACTAACCCTTGTGGAGCAACGCCATGGATCGAGCCGAATTCGAGGCCCTGCGCGATCTGCCCGACAAGGTGATCGAGGAGGATATCCGGTTCTCACGCAAGAAAAACCTCAGCCCCCTGCATACCGCCGAAGATATCCGGATCAAGAACGGACTGGGCTATGATCTGCGGCTGACCGTGAAAGTCAACCCTGAAACTGGATCGAGGAACTTCAACGTCCACATCAGCGGCCTCGGCCCCATATGTCGCCTGGACGTGGATGATCAGGCCCACCACCCTGCCGGCCGGTCCCACAAGCACTCCCTGATGGAATCGTCCTGCCCCGACTCGAACTTGCCCTATGTTGAAGACAGGGGTGGTGAGAGCGGTCGCCCCCTTGAAATCCTGTTCCGCCGTTTTTGTGATCTTGCCAACATCGAACACCAGGGGCAGTTCTTCCCCCCTGAAACCAATGGAGGTGGCACATGATAGACCAGACTGCCATTTCCAACATCCTCAAGGGGCACGGGTTGGTGCTGGACACCGCCGTACTCGAACGTGGACACCTTCGCTTGGAAACCGCGTTCAGGTATCCGGATGGGTCCCAGATCGATCTCTTCCTGGCTGAGGAGGGGCCGATGATCCCGGCCCACCGCCTCACGGACTTCGGGAACACCTCCTCCTGGCTCCTGGACCTTCAGGTGAAACCCTGGCTGTCCTCCAAGCGCCGCAAGCTTCTGGAACAGGCCCTGAGCGGACTTGACGTCCAACTGAATGGGGGGGCCTTGGACGTGGACCTGCCCCAGATCGATGACCTCGTCGACGGCGTGGTGAGGTTGGGGCACGCATGCATTCGAATGGCTGATCTCCATTACACCCGCCGGTCATCCCTTTCCGTGCCCCTAGGGGAGACCCTGGAGGAGTTGTTCAACGACGCGGAGTTCACCTATGACGCCGATGTCGAGTTGTTGGGTCGCCATGGCAAGCCGGTCAAGGTGGACTACCAAGTGTTCGGCGTGCGCAAGTCCTCTCTGGTCATGACCATGGGGACCGGAAACAGCTCGGTCGCCCATACCCGGGCCAATGAGATATTCCGTTCATGGTATGACCTTGACCTTCCTGAACGGACCGAGACCAAGGTGACGATCTTCGACGACAACCAGGACGTGTACCGGGAAGAGGACCTTCGCCGGCTGAGGGATTTTTCCGACCTCCTCCCTCTCTCGGACCGGCGTGCCATCAGGGACCTCCTCGCAGCTTGAGCGCGGGTAGCGATGAGAGTAGGCGATAGGCCAACTAGGCTAGGTGAAACTATCCCCGGCCAAGATTGAACTGGTGCCCGGACTTGAGACCGGGATTTCGGGGCGGCTTTCATGCCCACGGACCGGGGCAGGGGCGCTGCTCAACCTTCCCTATGATTGGAGGTCCTGGCTCACTGATTTCAATTCCTCGGGCTTAAGATACCTGAAGGACTGTGGGGCCTGGAACCCATCAAAATGACACCTTGGGTCCTGCGGGAGCTTGATTCGACATACACTTCCGAGCTTGATCCCGTATCCCAATCGACATCCTGAATAGTAGTTACGTAGTTCCTGGCGGGTGAGACCTCCACCAAGCTCCTGGCACAGACACCAAAGTCCGCTGACCGAGGCAACCACAACCTCCTCGATGGCCACCACAGCTACGATGCGCTTGATTGGGGACGTGGCGTATATCACGAGCTGGTCAACCGGTTCCTTGGCCCAGACCCGGCGGAACTCGATGCGCTTCACTCCGCTCAGGATGAGATCAACGAAGTGGGGGTGGATGGAGATAAGTACGGACTTAGGCAATGGTTGCATCCATTAATTTTTTGTATTTTGCATGGGTGATCTCGGTGATGCTCTGCGGGTGGCCATTCAAGATGCCACGCTGAAGCATGTGTTTCAGGCGGATTGGCTTTGCCAAGTGATGCACCACTCGGAAGAGAATTACCTTGGTGGGCTTCTGGGCCATGGTGGCGATCTCGTCGTAGCTGTAGACGGTTCTCCGCTTTACCAGTCCAACGATGGCCTCGGGGTCGGATAAGGTCTCCACGCGCTCCACAACACCCAGGGTTGTCACCTCCTTGTGATCGTGTGATCGGTAGAAGGCAACGATGTCGCCGGGGCGTATTTTGTTGCTCCCCGCGCGGCATAGGTAGGCCAACTTGATCGCATTCCCGGCCGTGTTCCCCCCGGTCATGTCGACGATAGGGGGGTGGTCCCCTTTTCTGTGGTAGTCCGGGAAGATAATCTCGTGGTAGGCCGGGATGATGGGGATGATGAACTTCCGGATGCCCGGCGCCGATTGGTAGTGGGGGTAGAACCTCCTGAGATAGTCCACCGGGTCCAAAGGCATCTCTGGAGCCAAAACCGGGTGTTCCTTCACGAGTATCGTGTCGGACCTGTATTGGCCTGCTGCTTTGAACCCAAGGTCTTCCAACAGTTCGATGAGCCTCGGATGTTTTATGGCATTGACATGCAGGAAAATGGTTCCAAGCCGATTCTGGGAGGCGTAGCTGAAGGACGTTTTCAGGAGCAGTTCTCCGATCTTTTGGCCGCGATCAGTGTCACCGATCTTGAAGGTGCAAAGCTTCAGGGCAGGGCCGTCCAGGGTCATGCCCTCGCCTGCAACCTCCTCAGGCTGTTGGATGGCATAGATGCACAAGCCCTTGAGCGCCCCATCCTCAGCGAAGCAGGCCCACGCACGTCGGCCACCTTTGGCCTTGTCGACAAACCACTTGTTGAAGATGTTGTACCCCTCCCTAAGGCTGTCGAAAAAGGGGCCCTCTAGTTGCGGGGTGAGGGCGTGGAGGGGGACATCCGTGATGTTGGGCAGTTGGACCGAGGTCTTCTCATGAAGACGACGCAGGATGTCCAACGCCTCCTGGATCGTGAGCACGAGGCTTTCGAGCTTCTGCGTCCGGGCCTTCCGGTGGATGGCGATATCCTCGGTAACCAGGAAGTGCGCAGCATTCTGGTGTAAAGCGTAGAGGATCTCGTTATCGGCCGAGTCGTTCTCTGAGGTCTGGCTGTCGTTCCATGGACATGAACCCGTACCGTCCAGTCGGATGTACTGGGCGAGCCGGGCCAGAGTCTGTCCTTGGCGGATGGTGTCGTTATCCCGGGCTATATCGCGTTCAGAAGCCGGGTGGTAGGCGAGCTGGTGGCCGTATTCATTGGCGAAGTGAACGAAGGACGCAAGGGCCGGTTCAAGGAAAACCTTCGAGTCTTCCAAGGGGATCAAAACATTGGTGTCGAGGAGGAATCTCATCCGGAGCCCCTTCCTATGAGCCCAGGGGCCAGCGGAGCCTGCCAGCTCTCTTGAAATTTGCGATGGCGAGCGCGTGGCGGATATTTCTTGCTTTCGATCCTGGGCGCCGGATCTCCTCCTCGATCTTCTTCCGTGGGGCCTCCCAGATTTCAAATACTTCCAGGTCATCGTCGCCAAGGAGGACGAGAAGGGCCGTGTCCCAATGGTCATCATTGATGTTGATGGAGCCGATCCGCTGCCCAGGCGCATACTTCCTGGGGAGGGCCCGACCCTTGATTTGGATTTGCTTGACTGAGCCGTCCAGCAACGTTTCGGTGGCGTCGTAGCCCGCTTGGCGGGCCGGAGCAAGGGTCAGTCCAAGGATACGGGCGGCCTCGAACTCCGCGACCTCCCCGGTAACCCCAAGAGGTTTCCCTGTGAGGGTCTGGTATTTCTTGGCCAGAACCTTCACTTGCTGGAGGGTATCCAAGACGTCATCGGAGTGGGACACAAGTCACCTGAGGCTGAGGGATGTTCTGAGCATACTCTTTTGGAACCTGCACCAGATCTTCTCCCTGCGGCCTTGGCCCAATGGACGGTGGCTCTGGAGGGCGCTGATGAACCAAGGCGCACGGCCTTATGGCAACCCCACATGGAAATGTACGTGCCGAACTATGTATTCTGCAGCCTGCTGAGCTTCGGATTTGCCCTGGCGTTGAATGACTTCGGGCCTTGGGACCTCTGGCCACGGTTCAGGGTGGACGCGGCGGATGATGCGCACCATAGTGAGGGCGGTCTCTCCAGGGAGGCGGCAGAGGGCCCAGACGGCGGCCTGGCGCATGCGTGGGTCAGGGTGCCGTGTGAGTTGCTGCAGCAGGCCGCCCACTTCGGGATGCCGGCTATGAGCCAGGCCCCTGATTGCGGCGCGACGCACCCTCGGCACCGGGTCCTCAAGAAGGCTCATGAGGGCTGGCCATGCCGCCTCAGCAGGGTGCCGGCCGAGGCCTTCGGCGACATGGATACGGATCTCCTTCGCCGCCCCGATCTTGGAGAACAGCACCTCCAAAGAGGCTGCAGAGCCCATCTGGCCGAGGCAGGCGCCAACCGTGCGGGGCGGCCGCGGATGGTCTAGCAAGCGGCCCAGGGCCTGGGCGCCCCAGTCGCCTCCGATGTCCTTCACCAACTCAGCAATCAGACACCCCCCGGAGCCTTCCGGGAGATCGGGTATGGCCAGCAGAAGCTCCCGCCCCTCCAGGTCGGGGCTGGTCCGCAGTGCATGGGTCAGCTTTTCCTTGGCGTCGTCCGTGGCCAGGGGGATGGCGGAAAACAGGTCCTGGGCCAGCCCTGGGATGGGAACCAAACGGAGCACATGGCCGGCGTAGCCGAGGTGTTCCGGGCGCCGCAACGCTTCCCGCACCCACGGGGCCTGGGAGGCCAAAGCCGATCCATCGAGGGCATGGTGGAAGCACTGAATCGCCCTCAGGCGCACCAGGAGGTCGGGATGGGCCAGGAGGCCCTGTTTCCAGCTGTCCCAGGCTGGAGACGGTGGAGCGCCCAAGATGAGCCGCGGGAGGTCGCGGAACTCCCTGGACCTCAGCTGGTCCCGGATTGGCTCAAGAAACTTGAAGTGGCCCTTCCAGGCCAGCCAGAGCGCGGCTGACGCCCGTACGCCTTCCTGGTCCGCGCTGAGTAGTCGAGCCCAGTAGTCCAACCACCAGGGAGTATCTGGTGCGCATTCCGCCAGCAATCGAGTGGCGCACTCCTCGGCCCAGGGTTTCCCATGGGCGGCAAGCCCCAGAGCTGCCTGGAAGAAGACCGCCTCCCGTCGGGGATTGTCGTGGCAATCGGTGTCAAAGCACTTCCGAGGCAAGAGATGGTCTTCGAGGTGGTCCAGGTCGGCGGAGCCCTCTCCCCAGAAGGGGCCGTTGTTCGACCAGCACAGGGCCGGCCAGAAGTCCCAGGGGCCCTTGTCGTCGCAAATGCCCTCCACAGGATCCTTGCGTAGACCCTGGATGGAGATGCTCAGGAGTGCACCAAAGGCCGCGGGGTCCCATGCTGAGCGCAACGCCAGGGCCTGGATGCCATTGACTCGTTGCTCTCTCTCCGGGGCGGCCAGCCAACTGCGGAGGATGGCCTCGCCCTTCGGGGAGGGGCCCATGGCCAGCCCACGGTGTCCCATCTGGCTGGTTCCCTCGTCTTCCGCCCGGGCCATCCGTTCCAGTTCCACTAGGCCCTGAGATCCGGCCATGCCGAGGAGGGCGGGGCCCAGCCAGGTCCACCCACCAGTGCACCATCTGAGCCCTTGGGCAACGTTCTGGTCCGAGGGGCCCCAGGAGAGGAACCGCAGGCCTCCGTTGACGGCGTAGGGCATGTACGGGATCTCAGCCTTGTTCTCGAATCCCGACTCAAGGTTGTGGATGACTGCGTTGCGGGCCGCCGGGAGATAGCTCCCTGCCTCCTGGAGCAGGTTCAGTTCCGCATAAGTCATCGGTTCGAAGCAGCTGATGCGGCCCAGGAAGGACCGCTCCTCCTCGGTCATCAGGCGGGACGGCCCGCCGGTGTCCAGCCAGTGCGTCTGGTGCCGGACGAAGGCCTGGAGGACCACCTCTTCCCGCGGATCGCCCAGCAGGGCTTCGAATGTGGTGGGCCGCTCGTCGTGATTGACCCAGGCGCAGGCCGCAGCCCTGCGGACTGCCGGGTCATCATGGGCCAGGTAGACATCCAGGCGGGGACGGGCCAGGTTCAGGGGCGCGCGGGACACGGCGCGCACGGCCAGTGCCAGGTCTTTGCCGGCCATCGTCTCCAGTGCGTCGAGAATGATGGCTCCCCGCTCGTCCCATGATGCGTACATGCTGTCTCCCTGGTGGACCAGGGTGTGCAGGATGGCGGAGCGGTGCTGCGGACTTGCTTCGTCCCAGTAGTCGAGGCAAGCTCCGCTCCAGCCCTGATTGAACGGTTCATTGTCTTGGGCATAGGAGGTCATGCGGATCTCCGGTGGGTTTCGAAGGAGGACGGGGTTTGGGGCCATCAGCGTTCCAGGAGGCCTTGACTGGCCATTCTGACCAGGTCTGGAATCGGAGATGTTCCAATGGCCCGCTGACCAAGGGCCAGACGCTCTTTCCAAACCCAGGCCACCAGGGGCGCCACGACTTCGGCGGGCTGGGCGAGCAGTCCGAACAAGGCCGAACGTCTGACTCTGGCTTCGGGTGCGGCGAGGTGGCCCCGCAGTAGATCGGCCACGTCCCCTTCGCGCCGCCACCCCAAGCTGCGCAGGGCCCTGGCGCGCACCCTCGCGTCGGGATCCTGAGCCAGTTCCTGGAGCCTCAGGCGGGCTTCAGGGGCAGGATGGCAACCCAGGGCGGCTGCCGCATGGCGCCGGACGGCCGGAGCATCGGCGAAGGTGGCGTCGAGCAGCAGATCGAACGCTTCGGCCGTCGCCACTCGCCCCATGGCCCGCCAGAGGACGACCGATGCGGGGAACCGTCCGAGCAAAGATTGCACGGCGGGCAACGCCGCGGCACCAGGGCGTTCACATACCGCTGCTGCCAGATAGCCTGCGATGTCACGAGCGCAGGACCCGGCCACCTCGCAAAGGAATCCCCTCAGCCCGTCCCACTCCGAATCCAGCAGCTGGACCAAGCACCGATAGGTCGAGGACATAGCCAGAGGGGCCATCGGCGGAGGAGGGGGAGCCTCGGCGGCGAACTTCCGGAACCCCGTTGCCAGGGCCTCACCCAGGCCACTGACTGGTGCCGCGTCCAGCAGGCTGACCGCCGTGATCCACGTTTCCTTGCGCTCCAGGGCGGATGCGAGGACCGGGCACCAGCGGACCCGGTCCTTTGCGGGGTCCGAGGGCAAGAGGGCGGTGAGCGCATTGAGCTGGGCCCTAAGACAGCCGTTGCGGGCGATGAACTCAAGGAAGGCCCAATCCCGTTCATCCTGGCAGCGGATGGCGACCGCCCAGGAGAGGCAGGCCTGAAATTCCGGTCCCCCAAGGGCTTCAACGCGGAGGAACCGATCCAGGTTCCCCCCCGTCTGGACATAAGAGCGCACGGTTTCCGCCTGGATGTCCTGATCCGGATCGTCCAGGAGGTCCGAAAAGGTGCCGGTTAAAACGGCCTTGTGCCGATGGCTCGCGCTCCCCAAGCACATCAGTGCCCGGAGACGGGTCGAGGCCACCGGCGACTGCATCAGGTACGCCATGGCCCGGTGCCGGTTCTGCAAGGAGCCAGGACAATCCTCGGGTACCCGGGGCAGGTCGCTCTCCGCGGGCAACCAGCGGTCCAGGTTGCCGGCTTCTCCGTGGCCTGCGCCGTCCACCTGAAGGAACTGCCAGCAGGCCATGATCTGCAACCACTCTGGGGTTTCACCGTCCAGGCAGTCCTCGGGGGGCGTGACCGGCCCCCGGAACTCGGCCTGGAACAGGGCGGCGTGCGCGCACGGGTCCCATGCGGCCCGCCATAGCATGGCCTCGCCGCCCTCCGGCGGGTATCGCCCTCGCAGGCCATCAGCAGCCAGCGGAGGAAAGCGCGGCTGTGGGGGGCGCGGGCCGAGGCGGCCCCTATGCGTGCGGCCCTGGCGAGCGCAAGGTCGGCTCCGCCGGCGAGGTGCAGGGCCTCCATGAAGCCCGGCTCTCCCGCCATCCCCATCAGGATCGGGCCTGCCATCCGGAGGGCCTCCGGGGCTTCGTCCAGGACCCTCCGGCCTAGCCGCAGGCAGTCCTCTGGTGAGGCCAAGATCATGGCCGGCAGCAGTTGGCGGATGCCACGTAGTCGATGTTCCTCCGGGCGAGACCGAGGCAAGGTTCTGCCGAAAACCTTCGTCAGCGTGGCCTCGGTTTCCAACCCCTCTGGAGTAGGGGCGTCTTCCAGGGGGCGCAGCGCAAGGTCCAGTAGAGCCATCTCCAGCGCGGGGTCCCACTGGCCTCTGTCCAGGCACAGCTCTGCCAGGTCGATGCTGGGCATGTCGGCCCTGGCGAGGCCTTGCAGGTCTGCAACGGCCGACATCCCGAGTTCCCAAAGGAGCAGTCGGCCCCGGCGCCTGACCTCCGGGTCGGTGTCCTCGGCAAGCCGCCGGAGGTGCGCCTTGAACTCCACCGGCTGGAGCTTGGCCAGGGGAGGCCAGCGATACCGGTTGTGTTCAAGCAAGGCGATGGCATCCTGTCGGCTGGACGGATGGTTCTCGGCGAGGAGTGCCTGGAGCCGGGCCTGGTAGAGGGGCAGGGGTGCCACCCTGAAGGTCCGGTTGGCCCAGTGCCTGTCCTCTGTGTCCAGGGAGTTGAGCAGTTTCAGGGCCGCGGGCTCAAGGACGCACCACGGATATCCGTGGTACAGGCGGCCCTGTGCTTCCCGGCGGATGCCCGGGTCCGGGTGACAGGCGAGAACCTGGTGGAGGTCCGCCACGTCAGAGTCGTAGCACAGCTTCATGGCGTGGTCTCCTTGGTGTTTGCCCCCGTTGAATGCGTAGGCTGGGAGGAGGCGGGCATGCCCTGCAGCAGTGGTGTGATGTCCCCCGTCTCCAGGAGGGGCTTCAGACTCTGATAGGTGATGCCGACCGATGGGCCCGCTGGGATTTGGTTGAAGCAAACGTGGGTGAGGGGACCCAGACAGGTCTCCATGAACTTGGCGGCGGCTTGCATTGCGGCCCCGATCGCCAGCGTGGTTTCAAAGGTGACGGTCGCCCCATGGCCCCGGAACCTAATCAGCCCCTCCGACATGGCCGCGATGAGAATCGCGTTCCTCTCCTCGCCGCTGCGTTGCCTGCGCGGCATGGCGGCGATCCGGAGCACCGCCTCCTCGGGCATCCCGACCATGCGAGCGTTCGCGGGGCGCCGAATCCAGTCCGCGTGGTCGTCGATCCAGTGCCAGTTTCCGGAGTTGGCTTCGATCCAGGCGCCCTCCTTCATCGGCCCTCCCCGCCCAGACCGTTGTCCCGACCGTCAGGGGAACCCCCGAGTTCCGGCGGAAGAGGGCGAGGGCGATAGCCGCCGGCCGCCTTCCTGAGCCCGGGGATGCCGGTCCACCCTTGCTCATCGAGGGCGGTGCGGGCATTGCCGCGGACATCGCGGATCAGGACCGTGGCGTCGAGCACCACTCCCAACTGCTCGAACATCCGCCAGGCCTCCAACTCCAGGTCCTTGAGGGTGCCGTCGAGCTGGACGACGACATGAGGGGTGTGAGCGAGCAGACCGGTGGTCTCCCCACACCATCCATCGACCACCAGGGCAATCTCTGTTCTGCCCTCTGGGTAGCTCCGGGAGGGGTAGGTCTGCCAGGGGTAGGGCGCCAACTCGGGCACAAGCACCCCCAGGTCGGAATGGCGGAGCAGCAGGAGTTGGAAGCCGTATGCCACCTGATCGATTCTGAAAGAGCGGGTCTCCGGTGGATATGCGACCACCTGGTCCGGGTAGCGCAGCCGCTGCTCTCCCGCCACGAGCTTGAGCATGTGGCGGAAGGAGGTGAGGTGTACCTGCCATGCGTTGGTCGCGCGGGCTGCGTCCGAGATATCCACCTGCTGCAACATCGGGTGCTTGAGCTGAGCGTGATAGGGCCGCCAAAGAATCATCAGGTCACCGCCCCACTGGCAAAGGTGACCCTGGAGCCGACACGCGCCGATACACGGCGCGACCCCTTGCGGGACGATGGAAAGGCTTACTTACCAAGGCGAACTCCTTTCAGGTTATTCCTGCGCATGGGCTCTTTCGAACCTGGGCACCGTGGCACTTGCTCGGTTGCCGGCCCCATGTGGGGCGCTCTTCATGTTGTATATATAAAATTACCGCAATCCTCCGGATCCTCAAGAGGTCAACTTGGCCACGGCCAATGCCGTCCGATTCGCATCCCGGCAATCAAGTCCTCGGCTGGTCGGAGCGTTACTATTTTGACGTGGATCTCGGCTGACCAATGACAACCCATATAGGGCGTCCATCAACCCTGACCGAGAACCCCTACCGCCTCGCCCGCGACATCCGGGGCATCGGCTTCAAGACCGCCGACGACATCGCCCAGAAGCTCGGGATCGAGAAGACCTCGATGCTCCGCGCCAGGGCCAGCATCACCTATGCGCTGTTGGAGGCCATCGGCGACGGCCACTGCGCCCTACCCGAGGACGAGCTGCTACCCAAGGCCGTGGCACTCTTGGAGATCCCCATTGAACCTCTGGTCGAGGCCCTGGCCATGGAGGTCGCAGATGGCTATGTCACGTCCGGCGACATCGGGGGGAAGCCCTGCGCGTTCTTGCCCCACCTGTGGCTGGCCGAGCAGGTCATCACCGAACGCCTCCGAGTCCTGTCTACCGGGACTCCGCCATGGCCCGTCATTGCCCCGGAGAAGGCTATCCCCTGGGTGGAGGCCAAGCTGGGCGTGGCCCTGGCTAAGAGCCAGCACGAGGCCGTGGCCGAGGCGCTGTCGGCCAAGGTCATGGTCCTCACGGGTGGCCCAGGCGTCGGCAAGACTACAATCGTCCGGACCATCCTCCAGATCGTCGCCGCCAAAGGCGTCACCATCGCCCTGGCTGCCCCAACGGGTCGGGCGGCGAAGCGGCTGTCCGAGAGCACCGGCCTGACCGCCAAGACCATCCACCGCCTCCTGGAGTTCGACCCCGCGACCGGCGGGTTCAAGCACGGCCCGGATAATCCCCTGGACTGCGACCTGCTGGTCGTGGACGAGGTCTCCATGGTGGACGTGCCGCTAATGGCCTCGCTGTTGAAGTCCGTGCCCAACCACGCCGCTATCCTCTTTGTTGGGGATGTGGACCAGCTCCCGTCCGTCGGCCCCGGGCAGGTCTTGGCGGACTTCATCGCCGCCGGGGTCGTCCCCGTTGCCCGCCTGACCGAAATCTTCAGACAGGCCGCCGAGAGCCGGATCATCGTCAATGCCCACAGGATCAACCACGGCCAGATGCCGGAGTGGACGACGTCGAAGGATGCCAAGACAGACTTCTACTTCGTCGAGGCCGACGAGCCCGAGGATGCCCTGGCCAAGATCATTGAGGTCGTCCACCACCGGATTCCCCAGCGGTTCGGCCTCGACCCCGTCAAGGACGTGCAGGTCTTGTGCCCGATGAACAGGGGCGGGGTTGGGGCGAGGTCTCTGAACGTCGAATTGCAGCGAGTGCTCAATCCTGGTGGTCCGGATCAGACTGCCATCGAGCGGTTCGGGTCCACCTACCGCCTGGGGGACAAGGTCATGCAGATCGTAAACAACTACGAGAAGGACGTCTTCAACGGCGACATCGGGTACGTCACCGGCCTAGACATGGACGCCAACGAGATCCTCATGGACTTCGACGGTAGGTCCGTCGTTTACGCCTTCGGCGAGTTGGACGAGGTGATGCTGTCCTACGCGGTGTCCATCCATAAGAGCCAGGGCTCGGAGTACCCAGCGATTGTCATCCCGGTCATGACCCAGCACTACGCCATGCTGGAGCGAAACCTGTTGTACACCGGCATCACCCGTGGGAAGTCGCTGGTGGTGCTAGTTGGGCAAAAGAAGGCCGTGGCCATCGCCGTCAGGGGCGTGCGGAACCGGCAGCGGTGGTCGAAGCTGAGGGAGTGGTTGACGGCGGGGAAGGCTCACTCTTCACTCGCATAGGTTGCTAGGTCAAATGCTAGGGACAGGCCACGGTGCGGGCAGACCCAGAGCCCGCTGAGGCTGTGTGGGCTGGAAGGCGTCGACTGCTGAGGAAGACGTGTCCCCAAAGTGAATCTCGGTGCCTCGGGATGGCTGTCGGAAACGATGGCTATCATCTCCTGACGACGGACATAGACCATCTCAGACGACCATTTGACGGAGCCCCCATGAAGCGCAAAGCCACGCCCCAGCCCATCTACCAGCCACCACCGCCCGAGGTCCCGAGGCTGGCCTATTGCGTCGAGGACGCTGCAGCCGCCTTGTCCATCGGGCGGGACATGGTGTACAAGCTGATCCGCGCAGGCCGCCTCCGGGTGGTCAAGGCAGGGGGCCGGACGCTGGTTCCGGTCGATGCGATCCGGGAGTTCTTGAGCGGAACCCCGGCTGCCTGAGCGTTCCGTGTCCTAATTTCGGATTAGGACACGGTGATGCGGGCCTGCTGAATGCATCCCCCAGGCCGGTATTCACGCAGCTCTCCTGTCTGTCCCTGTCGGCCCTCGTCCGGGCTTCTCCCGGCCTGACTTTAGGACACCAGTAGGGACTTAGGACTCGTGGGACACTGAACGTTGCCGGTAAAAAACAAGAGGCACCCAATGGGTGCCTCTGTTTCTTTGGTTGGCGCGAGTGGAATCGAACCACCGACCCCTACCGTGTCAAGGTACCGAACAGCATAAATATGAGTCCATGTGACGCATGGTGGTACAGGTAAGTCTTTCAAAATCAAGATGGCCTGCCATGCCACATCACCTCGTAGTACCCTCCTCTATGGGGAGTTTTGACGATCTCTTGACGACGGAGGTGGCATTGTGAGGACAAATCGATCCAATAACCTGGGCTCCAGGAACCGCAGGAAGGAACTGGATCCAGGGCGGGATTACATGGAGACTCTTGCGACCGGTCAGTACCTCAGCTACCGACGGCCATTGAATGGAGGAGCAGGGACCTGGACCGCCAGAGTCTACAACCCTGAGACCGGGAAGATCGTCAGGCAGGGGTTGGGGAGTGCGGATGACCTGGTTCCTTCGGATGGCATAAAGCTGCTGACCTTTGAGCAAGCCAAGGTGAGGGCTGACGATTGGTTCAAGGAAGTAGCCCAGAAGGTATCGCAGGAGATGACCGGGGAAGTTGCCCAAACTGCCCCCTACACCGTGGCCGCCGCCTGGGCCGACTACCTGGCGGACGCCAAGCGGCGGGGGGTGAAGGGCACCACCATCTACGAGACCGTCGCGAAGGCCCAGATCCTGCCGGCCCTGGGGGAGGTCGAGGTCGACCAGCTAACCAAGAAGCATATCGAGGCGTGGCACCTGGGGGTCGCTGAGACCCCACGTCACACCGGGAAGAAGATCAAGGAGCCTGCGCCTGGTGAGTCCCCGGAGCCGCCGAAGGTCCTGACCCAGGACGAGACCCGGGCCCGGCGGGACACGGCCAACCGGGTGCTGACGATCCTGAAGGCTTGCCTCAACTATGCGCTCGATTCATCGAAGAGAGTCCACGGGTCGGCACCGTGGCGCATCGTCAAGCCCTTCCGGGACACGACCGCGAGCCGCGTGCGGGTGCTGACCCCTGACGAGCAGGCCAAGCTAATCTCTGCCTGTGACGACGAATTCCGCCCCCTGGTTATGGCCGGGCTTTACACCGGGGCCCGCTATGGGGAGTTGTCCCGGGTCGAGGTTAAAGACTTCAACGGGACGACGCTGCTGATCAAGTGGGGGAAGTCGAAGGGAGCCTACAAGGCCAGGAACTGCTTCCTGACAGCCGAGGCCAAGGAGTGGTTCGCCCAGCTGGTGAAGGGTAGGGAGGAGTCGGAGTTGATGTTCAAGCGCAAGGATGCGTTGAGGACCACCAGGGATGAACTCAAGGACTTCGACGGCTGGGCATCTTACGACCAGATCCACGCAATGGCCAAGGCATGCAAGTCCGCTGGAATCCCGAGCGTCGGCTTCCACCAGTTGAGGCACACTGCAGCGACCAAGCTACTGGCCTCTGGTGTCGCAGGTGTCTACGTTAGCAAGCAGTTGGGGCACTCAGATGGGAGGATGATCGCCCGGCACTACGGACACCTGACCGACGCCGACATGGAGAAGGCGATCTCCGGGGTGAAGTAGACACAATCAGCCCCACCTTGTTGACCACTGAGGTTTTGCTTAATTCCGAGTGAAACAAACTCAGTGGCCTTATCATTGAAAACATCAAATAACCAGGAGGCGTTGTTCATCTCCTGGTGGTGCACGAACACGTCCGATGCCCTCCGTGAGTACCTCGGAAAGCGGCGTATCTGGATCCTGAATGTGTGATCAGCCAGCGGTCTGCCATTGCAGGACAACCTTAATAATATTAATAGTTTAATGCGAAAAACAAATGAAATTTACAACTTGAAATCAGACCAATGGAGTGGTTGGCCGTGCCAAGGGTGTCATGGCATAAATTTAAACCTTTGGATGGGGCCTTTGGAACCCGAGAATTCCACTTGCACATTCTCAACGTAAGGCTAGCTGAATCAATTATTACAAAACTAAGTTCATGAATGCTCTTTGCCGGACCAGGTCCTCCACCTCTGAAAGATTGGAATTCAACGCATCGTCGCACTCATTGGGAAAAATCATAAAAGCATAAAATCATAAAATCATTTTAAAGTAATCATGGTAAAATAATTTATATGGAGGACTAGTGTCACGACCTCGTACACTTCCGCAGGATGGATTTCGACGCACCATCACCTTTCGCCCCGATTTGGACGAGACGCTGGCGGTTCAGGCAGCCCAGCGAAGGGTTCCACTGTCCACCCTGGTTGAGGAACTGGTCGAACGCGGCCTTCGCCCCAATCCTACGCCCGAAGAGTTCGCCATCGACTTCCCCGAGGACTGGGACGGGTCTGACCTTCGTGCGCGGCTGTACTACCTTCGGATGAAACAGATCGACTTGGCAGAGGCCACGGGAATCAAGGACACCACTCTCAACGACTGGATTCGAGGTGCTCACCCATTCGACAAGGATGCCTTGCCAAGGATTCAGCAGGTCATGACGGATCACAAGCCGGGTCCCATTGAAAAATTTCGGACTGGCTCGCGATCTCCGGGGATTTGACCGGGGAGGAGTCCCATGCCCCCGGCGGCAATGTTCACTGGCCCCTTCCAGGGATGCAACTGCGACCGGTGGGCAGGTCTTCCCATCACTCGGGCGATAACAGAGATGGGCGTTCCTGTCCGCTTGACGGTCCTCTCCTGGAGCCGGTACTTGCAAAGGACCACCCAAAGCGGGCCATTTCCAGCAGATACAGCCCTAAGACTTGAGAACTTCTTGCTGGCAGCTCTTCTGCGGGTGAAAGCCCAGGTTGGTCAGGACGGCCCGCTCCCGGATGTCTGCCAGTGCTGCAGCTCTTCTGCCCTGGGGCCAAGGGCGTCCTGCTCGCCTCGCAGATCGCCATCAGCGGCGAGAACTACTTGCGGCTGCGGGTGTTCGGCATAGAGGGCTCCCACACTTGGTACCAGGAAGATCCCAACCGGCTGCTGTTCGATCCACTCGACGGCCCCAGGCAGGTCCTGATGCGAGCCACCCCCTGGCTGTCTGCGGATGCCCAGAAGGCCACTTTCCTACCATCAGGCCACCAGTCAGGGGTTGGAGTTGAAAAGCAGAAAGCTGCTCGAAAAGGGCACTCGCGAATAACTGAAGAGGTCATCAAATAAGAACAACGGGGGCATTTATGCCCCCGCCACGTAGTTCATTCCCGTTGAGTATCCAGAAATGTATGTGAGCTGCATTTTCCCAAATTTGGGACCCACGTTTGCAGATGAACCATCCGCTAGAAGATTGTGCTCCGATTATAGGCAAAGGCCTGGTGACGGTCTTCATCCACGGTTGGTACGTCCGCCGGCTTGAACTCCTTCCAGAACCGGTCGAACCCCCTAACCGTGATAAGGGATACTGAGGCAAGGTGGTTCTTGGGGTCGTTGGTGCACGCAGGGTCGCCTGCAGTGCTCTGGGAGATGGACCAGAAAAGCTCCGCATCGACCCACTGCTGGAAGGGCGCGCAGGTACCCGGGATAAGGTAGCCAACCCCGCGAAGCCAGCGGTAGAGGCTGTTCCGGGCGGTGTTTCCACGAACACCGAGCCCCTTGTAATAGTGCTGGGCAGCCTCGTGCACGCTAAGACCGTGTCCGCTGCAGGCCACGGGACTATCGGCACCCTCTCCCAGCGCGGTAGCACGGGGGAGCAGGCACTGGACCTGATGCCCCTGCCGGACCCAGGAGTAGAAACGGTCGTTGCCGGTCTTCCTGATGGCGGGCAAGACCTCGCCACCCAGCCACTCCGCGAACCGCTCAGCCTTAGGGTCATTGGCGCGCAGCACCAATCGATAAATATCGCGCTCGGGGATGACCATGTAGAAGTTAGGGCCGCCGGCGGACGCGAGCGTCATTTCGGTGACCCCTTTGCAAATATGGCGAAAAAATTCGCCATTGCAGTGGTTGCGGTGATACCCAAGAATGCGGGCTACGTTGGAGATGTCGAACAGGGGTTCCTTGTCGGGGCCGATGACCACCCCAACGGGCATTTTCTCGAAAGCGAACAAGCGGATGACGGGCTCGTCAGTGGTCCCTGGAGCATGCTTGGCGGGAAATGCGGAGACCTGCGGAAGACCAGGAGGGCCTCCGCCGTGGCTGCCCGGCGAAGCAGCCGGGTTGGAGCAAGTGGTATTCAGCAAGAATCCTCCATTTTAAGTTGATCGGGAGGCCCCGATAGCAACCGGGGCAGTTTTGGTGGACATAGCTTTGCCGATACGGGCATGTAGGCATGCTCGTAGACTGTGGCTCAGGCGCCTCCATCCTTATAGCCATCGCGGTCCATGGTTCTGCTGGCTTGGCCTAGCTGGGTGGAGAAGACCTTGGTGCTGGTTTGGTGAAGGGGAAAACGTTGCGGGCGGAAGCAAGTTGGGTGGTCCAGCTTTGAGAAAGCCGCCTCCTGGGGAGACCACCACGGTTGGCTTCCACCCGCCGTTACAAATAAAGCCTATATAGCGTTCTGCATGCCGGTCTGACAATCCACGCCGCGATCCTCATAGGGGGCGGATGCATGGAGTGCTGCGGTAGAGGCGGCGTATACGGAGGAGGCGTTGGCGGACAGGAGCCACGATTCGCAGAGGGTGCACACCGTGTCCTCCATGAGAGCAGGGTTGCCCTCGTTACCGTCCACATCGAAGTAGTTCAGGTGGCCGCTCAGCTTGGTGGTGATCCGGTCCATGAGGTCGTCTGCATGCAGGTCTCCACACTTCTCCAGCCAGGTTGTGATCCGCTCCTTGAAGCGCTTGATGCTCTTGTCCGACGTACGTGCTGCCAGTTTCCACTCAGAGGTCGGGCAGGGGGTCCAATACAGGGTGAAGCCCAGGAAGTTGATCTCGGCCGGGTCGAAGGGTACGGTTGCCGGGGTGGGCTTCCGGAGGTCGGACAGCTTCGTCTTCTTCAGGTTTACGGTGAGTCCGAATTCTTCGAGGCGGGCCGTGACGTCCAGGGCAGCTTGACGGCACTCGGCTTCGTTGGTGAAGCCGATCACGAAGTCGTCCGCGTAGCGCACCAGGAACCCCTCACCCTTGAGGGTGGGGAGGTACGTCTTGGTCATCCACTGGTCCAGGGCCTTGTCGAGATAGATGTTGGCCGCGAGCGGGCTGATGACCCCACCTTGCGGGGTACCGGTTTCGGAGGGGACGAGGATGTTTCCGTCCATGACCCCGGCCTTGAGCCAGCTGTTCATCAGGTGGAGGATCACCCGGTCGCCGATCTTCTCGGAGAGGACTTCGAGAAGCTGGTCGTGGGGGATCGTGTCGAAGAATTTGCTCAGGTCGACTTCCAGGACCCATGCGCCGTTGTGGGTTGCCAACCAGTCCAGGAGGACCAGGAGAGCCTGCTTGGCGGAGCGGTGGGGGCGGAAGCCATAGCTGTGGGGGTAGAACTGTGGTTCGTAGATCGCCTCCAGCAGGACCAGGACGGCACCCTGAAGGTGCTTGTCCCGGGTGGTAGGGAGCCCGAGGTGCCTCAAGGAGCCGTCATCCTTGGGGATGGAGACTCGGCGGGCGGAGCGGGGCTGGTAGGTCTTGTTCTTCACCTCCCTGAGAAGTTTGCAGATGTTCATGTCCAGGTTCTGGCGGTACCAGACTGGGGTAATTTGATCGACACCAGCGGCAGCACCCAGCCGAAGGCGGCTCCCGGCCACCTTCAGGAGGGTCTGATCGAGGTACCTGGCCAGGTTGACGACTCGTTCACCACGGCGGGACACCCCAGCCAGCATCTCCTGGCGCTCCCGGACAACCTCCCGGCACGCTGCCACGTCCGTGGAGAACGGGGTGGCCTCTGCGGGCTGGGGGGTTGCGTCGAACATCGGGGGGCCTCTATACCTTGATGCT
>Ga0316217_10003068_pt1 | contig 19461 bp, 15 predicted proteins | sample 1anoAmetaG_FD_203633 | JGI IMG/M metagenome (GOLD analysis project Ga0316217, IMG submission 203633) | Freshwater microbial communities from Trout Bog Lake, Wisconsin, USA - 1anoA | ecosystem: Environmental > Aquatic > Freshwater > Lake > Hypolimnion/Profundal zone | place: USA: Wisconsin...
CCCCTGCCCCCGGCGCAGCTCCCGCCAAAGAAAAGGAGAAGCTCGCCTCTGTCCCCTTCAACGCGGAAGATTTCAAGAACGATCCGCTCATCCAAAAGGCGCTGGAGATCTTCAAAGGCCAAATTGTGGAGGTCCGCGCCTGACGCCGGACTCCTGAATCCTCAACCGTCAACCATCAACTCCCCTAGAGAATGTCCAGCATCGGAAAACTCGTCAAACAAGCGGCGCGCATGCAGCAACAAGTCGAAGCGGTCCAAAGCGCCCTCGCCACGCGCACGGTCGAGGCGACCAGCGGCGGCGGCGCCGTTAAGGTCGTCGCCAAATGCGATGGCACGCTCGCCTTGATCAAGATCGACCCCCAGGCCATCAATCCCGCCGACGCCCAGCTCCTGGAAGACCTGGTAATGACCGCCGCCAACCAGGCCCTCACCCAAGCCAAGGAGATCTCGACGACCGAGATGAACAAGGTCACGGCCGGCTTCAGCCTGCCCGGTTTGATGTAAGCGGCAGCCCGCCCCCGGGCGGTCCGGCGGCAACCGCGGTTGCCGTCCGGCGACGCGCCGCGTAAACAGGGCGGCGTTTAGGTACTAACCGCTTCCCAGCCTATCTCCATGGCCACCTTGCCTGCCCCTATCGTCGCGCTGATCCATTCCTTGAACCGGTTGCCAGGCATCGGCCCGCGTTCCGCCGAGCGTTTGGCCCTCCACCTGGTCCAGGCCGACCCGGCCACGGTGAAGGAGCTGGCCGACACCATCCTGAGCGCGCGGGACCGCATCCGCTTCTGCGAGGTCTGCGGCGCCCTCACGGAAAACCCTATCTGCGCGACCTGCGCCGACCCCCGCCGCGATTCCTCCCTCCTCTGCGTCATCGAGCGCGCCGTGGATATTCTCAGTCTCGAGAAATCCGGCACTTTCCGCGGGAAATACCACGTCTTGGGCGGCAAGATCTCGCCCTTGAACGGCGTCCAACCCGAAGACCTGCAAATTGCCCAACTGGAAAATCGTCTGGCCGCCGAACCGGTGCAAGAGATCGTCATTGCCCTGGGCACGGACGTGGAAGGCGACGCCACCGGCTATTACCTGGCCAAGCGCTTGGCCCGACCCGGCCTGAAGATCACCCGCATTGCCCACGGTCTCCCCGCCGGCACTGGCCTTGAATTCGCCGACGAACTGACCCTGGCCCGCGCCCTGGAAGGGCGACGGGAGATGTAATTTATGCTCGCGCTCAACCTCGCTCGCCTGTCTCTCGTCCTGGCCTTGCTCGCCGCCGCAGTTCCTCGCGTCCACGCGGCCTCCAACCCGGACCCCTCCCGCCAGATCCGCATCGCTACCGCGCATTGGGCCATCACGCTCCTGGCGGGTGATGACGGTCGTCTTTACCAATTGGCCTGCGGGCCGGCCAGCCGGGCCATTTCGCCGCCCAAGTCCGCGCCCGCGCGGGAAACCGAGTTCCATCCGCCCTATGGCGACGGTTTTATTCTGGAGCCGGCCGTGCAGGCCACCCATGCCGACGGCAATACATCGACCGACCTCATCTACGTCAAGCATGACGCCCAGACCCTCGACACTAATATTACCCTCACCCGCATCGAGCTGAAAGACCCCGCCTACCCGTTCTTCGTCACGCTCTGCTTCCGAGCCTACGCCCAGGACGATATGATTGAGCAATGGACCGAAATGCGGCAACAGGAAGAAGGCCCGGTCACTCTCTACCGTTTCGCGTCCTCCGCCCCGGTGTTCAAGGCCAAGGAATACTGGCTCACGCAATTTCAGGGCGATTATCAACGCGAGGCCACCCTCGCCGAGGAAAAGCTCAGTCCCGGCATCAAGGCGTTGGATTCCAAGATCGGCGTGCGGGCCAGCCGCTTTCGGATCCCTTCGTTCGTGTTATCCTTGGATGCCCCCGCCAAAGAGGAGGCTGGCGAGGCGCTCGGCGGTTCGTTCGAGTGGGCCGGCAGTTTTCAGCTCGCCTTCGAGGTCGACTGGGAAAACCGCCTGCGCGCCTTGTGCGGGATCAACCCGTCCGCCTCCCAATACCGGCTCCAGCCCGGCCAGACCTTCGCCACGCCGGCCATGCTCTGGACCTGGAGCGACCACGGCAAAGGCCAGGTCAGCCGGAACTTCCACCGCTGGGCGCTGCGCTACGGCATCCGCGCCGGTAATCAACCCCGTCCGGTGCTGCTCAACAACTGGGAGGCGACCTATTTCAACTTCGACGAGAAGGCCATCGTCGCCCTGTTCGACGGCGCCAAGGAACTGGGAGTGGACACCTTCCTCCTGGACGACGGCTGGTTCGGCAACCGCCATCCCCGCAACAACGACGACGCCGGTCTGGGCGATTGGCAAGTCAACACCAACAAACTGCCGCATGGCCTGGCCTACCTCGCCTCCGCGGCCAACCAGCGCGGCGTCAACTTCGGGATCTGGATCGAGCCCGAAATGGTCAACCCCGCCAGCGACCTCTTTGAGCGTCATCCGGATTGGGCCATCCGCCAACCCCACCGCGAACTCGAACTGAGCCGCAACCAACTCGACCTCGATCTCAGCCGGCCCGAAGTCCGCGAGTTCGCCTGGCAGGTCGTGGACCAAACCCTCGCCACACCGGGAGTGAGTTACGTGAAATGGGACGCCAACCGGTACGTCACCCAGCCCGGCTCCACCTACTTGCCTCCGGACCGACAATCGGAGCTGCTCATTGATTATAACTTCGCCCTCTACGATATCATGGCCCGGATGGCCGCTCGGCACCCGGCCGTCTTCGCCATGGCCTGTTCCGGTGGCAGCGGCCGCGTGGACTACGGCACGCTCAAATACTTCCATTCGTTTTGGCCCAGCGATAATACCGATCCCCGCAGCCGGGTGTTTATTCAATGGGGCTTCAGCCATTTCTTCCCCGCCTCGACCATGGCCGCGCATATTACGCGCATGGGTAACCGCCCGATCAAGTTCTGCGTCGATGTCGCCATGACCGGCGCCCTCGGGCTCGATCTCGACGTCCGCAAACTCACGCCCGAGCAGCGCAAAACCCTCGCCGTCTCGATTGCTCTTTACAAGCAATCCGTGCGCGACCTCGTCGAACAAGGCGATCTTTACCGTCTCGAATCTCCTTATGACCACCCGCGCGCGGCGCTGGATTACGTGAACCCAAACCAGGACCGCGCCCTGCTCTTCATCTACCAACTCAAGGACGGCGACGCGGCGCGGGTGAAACTCGCCGGCCTCAACCCGGACGCGCGCTATCGCATCCGTGAGATCAACCTGGCCGAGGGATCTCTTTCACGCCTTGCCGCCGAGGGGAACGTGATCTCGGGAGCCGTCTTGATGAGCGAAGGCCTGACCCCGCCCTGTGGCCAAGCTATGGAGAGCGCCGTTATCGAACTCACCGCCCAGAAATAAGCGGCCGCGGTGGAAGGGATAGGAAACGCATGGGCCGATCCTACTCGTTTCAATCGTAGCGCCGTCTGGCCAAACCGCGCCGCGGCAACGAGCATCGCTGAGTCTCCGCAGGACCGCGCCCCGTAGAGATAAAAGCAACTTAACGCAGTTTCGGCCAGCCGGACGAGAATAAGCGCTCGGACTTCAAGACTTTAAGCTTTCTCGTTGACAACCAGGGTGTCTATGGGGTAAATACCAGTATAGCCCTAAGTTATTTGCATTACCGGTTTTCGGAGCCGTGTGCTCCGCCGCAACCTAAGATCGTCGCGAGCCGACGATCCGATTGTCGCTCGGTTTTTGCCCAGCGGGGTTCACTGACCTCGCCGCCCGGCATGCGGTTGCGGCCGGCTCCCGTCAGAAGAGTCGGACCATGGGTTCAAGCGTTCTCTCCCCGCCCTTTGCTGAGGCGCCGTGGCGGGCGTTCTCAGCCCCAAGAAACCAAACGCCGCCAAATCGAGTAATCAATGAAAGTCACTTAGTTATCCATATCCACAAAGAATTATGAAATCCCCTATCATCATTCCGCAACTGGCAACCGCTCTGGTTGCTTGCTTGAGCGTCGCGGCGCAGTCCGTGACCGTGCTGCCACCGAGCTACGCCATGCCGAGCGGCACGGTCAACACCAATCAACCTGGATTCCACGTTCGTCCGTACCAAACGACTACTTCTTCGGGCGGCAACCTAACCTGGACCGAGGCCCAGCTTAACGGTGTGTACGGCCCTAACCTCGCCGACTTGTCGGGGGCCGACGCCAATGGGTATTACACCGTCAGCACGGTGGTTAACTGGAATATCTCGGGCGGCGCCGTGGACACCTTTGCTCCCGGAGACCCTTTCCCCGGCATCGGCGCGGGGAGCACGATTAACTTCTCGGAGGAAGTGCTCACCTACATCGCGTTCCCAACCAACGGCACCTACACCATGGGCGTCAATAGCGATGACGGGTTCGGGGTAACCGCATCGGTGCTCAATCCCAAAGACCCGGCCACCGGCATTTCTTTGGGTAAACTCGACGGCACCCGCGGCTCCGCCGACACCCTGTTCCAGTTCTCTATTTCGCAGCCCGGCATTTATCCGTTTCGACTGCTGTATCTCCAAGCTGGCGGCGGAGCCAACGTCTCCTGGTTCAGCGTCTTTAGCGACAGCCTCAGCACCAACTTTGTGCTGCTGAACGACCAATCCACGCCGGGCGCCTTGAATACCTACGCCAGCGCCAGTATTGCCCCTCCGTACGCCACGGCCTTCGCGTACAACCCTGCGGGTTTTGCCTTCGTCATCAAGGACGACGTCACGGCGCTGGACCCCAGCTCGCTCAAGGTCAGCTTGAATGGAACCGCGGTGACTGTCACTACCAGCAAGAGCGGCTCTGCCACCACGGTCACTTATTCAGCGCCCGTCCTTCTGGCTCAACATTCCACGAACCAGGTTGCCGCTCAATTTGCCGATAACGCTTCCACGCCGCATTCCCTCTCGGCCGCTTTCTCGTTCATCGTGCCCTCCTACACGGCGATGCCGCCGGAAATCGCGCTACCGGCCTCCGCCGTTGATAAAACCAAGAGCGGGTTTCTGTTTCGTATCCACCAGATTGACAACAGCACCTATAACGTGTTGCCGGCCAACGTCGCCCATGCCGAAGCCCAGCTCGCGGGTCTGCTCATCGACCCCGTCGCCGGCACCCCTTACCCCAGCATCGCTGATCCCGGCACCCAACCCGACGGCAGCCTCATTGTCCCCGGGGTCATCAATTTTTCCTTTAACACCTCTGCCGAAGAGGGGGCATTCAACACGGCCAACGGCCATCCCGACTCCGCCATCCCCGGCATTTCCAACGCGATTAACAGCGACAACCTCGCCGGTGAGATCGTGGGTTACTTGGACCTGAAGGCGGGCTTTTACACCTTTGCCGTCAACTCCGCCGACGGTTTCCGGCTAAGCGCCGCAGCCAACCCTTACGACCCGTTTGGCACGACGCTGGGCCTCTTTGATTACCGCGGGAACACCAAAGAAATTACCTTCGGCGTCAGCGTGCAGACCGCGGGCATTTATCCGATCCGTTTGACCTGGTACCGCATGGCAAAGGGCTCCAACGGGGCGGGCGACGCCGGTCTCGAACTGTACACCATCGCGACGGATGGCACCAAGGTGCTGGTGAATGACACGGCCAATGCCAATTCGGTCAAAGCCTATTGGCAACGGACCGCCGGTTACGGCGCCTTCGTAAAATACGCGGGCCCCTCCGCCTTCGTCTCCCCCTTCGGCGACAGCTCCGATGTGGGATTCAGCACAGCCTCTGTCATTCTGAGCGACGGCTCGACCAACAAGGTGAATCCGTCCTCCGTGGTATGGAGCGTGGATGGAGTGGTGGTGGCCACCAATGGCGCCTACGCCAACGGCTTGACCACGCTCTCTTATACGCCCGCGGGCTTGCAGTTGCCCAGGACGACGCACGCCGCCAAGTTGGTCTATGCCGAAGCCGGCAGCGGCGCCCTCCATACCAATACCTGGAGCTTCCATCTGCTGCGCAATTATGTGCTGCCCGCCCCGCTTTACTTTGAAGACTTCGAGTCCACGCCTGCGGGTCCCTCTCCTTCCGTCCCAACGGGCTGGACGCAAGTCAACTTCACCGGTTCGGAGGTCGCTGGCAATGATCCGGCCAACTTGAATTCCGATTTCTATCTCGGTTGGGTGGTGGTGGACAAATCGTTCAACATCTCGAAAGACTTCGGTGTCAGCGCCTACGTGGCCCAGGTGTTGAATGGCTCTACTTTTGATGAATCCACCAACCCGCTCCTGGCCAACCACTACCTCCGCGCCGAGTCCGATGCCCGGCAAAACGGCCCGCCCGGGCAGATCCAATACATTTACACCAAGCCGTATGATCTCTCCGGCAAACCCGGCATCGTCATTGCTTTCGATAGCGCTTATGAGCAGAACCAGGACTCCTTGGCGGCGTTGGAGTACAGCATCGACAACAACAACTGGCTCCCCATCCTCTATTGGGTCCAGGGCGATTACGACTCTCAGGCCGGACCGGACGTCATCCGCGATGGAACGGGCGTCATTGATGTCAATGCGACCCTGCTGACCAGTTACAGCGACGTGGCTCGCTACACGGACGCCACTTCCGGACAACTCGTCGGAGGGAACTACGGCTTCTTTATCAAGGCGCCGATTACTCCCGCCCTCGCGCCTTATATCGAAGGTCGCTATAACGATGACGGCACCGAATCCAAACGCATCGAACTCTATCGCGTCCCGGCGGCTGATAACCAAAAGAGCGTCACCTTCCGCTTCGTCCAAGCGGGCACCTCGAGTTGGTATTGGGCGATTGATAATTGGGGTGTCTATAGCGTCCCGTCTCTGGCCTCTTCGCAGCTTGGCGCCGTGAGTATCGCCTCAGCTAACGGCAAAGTTGTTATTTCCTGGCAAGGGTCTGGCACCCTCTCCGGCGCCGCTAGTCTGTCCGGTCCTTGGGTGGATGTTCCGAACGGAACCTCCAGCCCCGTCCAGGTTACGCCGACGGCGGCGCGCCAGTTCTATCGCCTCCACCAGTAAGACCGCCTTTAACGGCGCGGGCCAGGCGGCCCGCGCCCTGGCCATTCGCTAACTTCATCCTGCGAGCGAAAGCGCTCGCAGGATTCTTCTTGTACGCCGGTGATCACGCGGAACTCCAGGGGCTGAGTACGGCTGCGGGCTGAACGGGAGGAACCACGGACCAGAGGCAACCCTGGGGACAAACGCCTTGGGAAGGGATGTGGGGGCGAAGAGGCAGCCGTAGTGACCACGAATAGCATACCCCCATCGTGACCGAGCGGACCAGCGAGCAGCCGATTTCAAGGTCCGAAATCTGACTTGGGAATCGCTTAGGCGGCGGGGCCCTCGGCCTTGGCTTTTTGGCGTTGTTGGGCGAAAAAGGACTGGAGCAGGGCGCGGCATTCGGGTTCGCGAACGCCGGCGGTGATCTCGCAGCGGTGGTTCAGAGTGGGGAACTGCAGGAGGTTCATCGCGCTGCCAGCCGCGCCCGCCTTGGGATCGGCGGCGCCGAAGACCACCCGGCCCAGGCGCGCGTGCACGAGAGCGCCGGCGCACATGGGGCACGGCTCCTTGGTCGCGTAGAGCGTGCAATCGTTGAGTCGCCAATCCCCCACGGCGTCCTCGGCCTGGGTCACCGCCAGCATTTCAGCGTGGGCGGTGGCGTCTTTGAGGGTCTCGACCTGGTTAAAGGCCCGCGCGATAATACGCCCCGCGCGCACGACCACCGCGCCCACGGGCACTTCTTCGGCCTGAAAGGCGCGGGCCGCCTGGCGGAGCGCTTCGCCCATGAAGAAGTGGTCGCTCTGCAGGTCAATGATCGGCTCTTCGGACATAGTTCATGTGGGCTTCTTCCAGGGTCCAATCATCGGTTCCGTCGGGGTGACAATGGCAATGGGCGGCGAAGAAGCCGCCCCGATATTGCCAGAACCACGGCCAAATCCGCTCGCGGTCGGTCCGGGGCAGGTTGGGAAGACCCACCAGGGCGTCCCGGGTGAAGAATTGGAAGCGCCCCTCGGCGTGCGGGGGCGGCAGCGATGGGAACCGCGGCAGGACTTCGAACAGAAACATCAGCCAATGGCTCTGACCCTGGTAGCCTTGCTCGCTGACCAGGCCGGTCAGGTGCAAATCAGACGGGGAGAGGCGGACGCCCATTTCCTCGAACGCCTCGCGGCAGGCGCACGCGTAAGGCGATTCGCCCTCGCGGGTATGGAGCTTGCCGCCGCTCGGGCTCCAGAGGCCGCGGTTCGGCTCCTGCGCTCGTTCGAGTAGGAGGATCTCCTCCCGCTCGCTGAAGCAGTAGAGCAAGGTGGCGACTTTATAAGGCAGGGCATGCACGGCGTCAGGGGCTGGAGGCTCCGGCTAGGCGCGTTGGATAAGGCCGAGTCGTTTCGGCATCCAAACGCGTCTCGATGGTCCTTCTGGAGCCCGGAGCCATCGGGTTGAGCCAAACTCCGCCGCAGTCTCGAACTTGGGGAGCGCGGGGCGTCATTTGCCGATCCGTTCCACGGTCTGGCGAATGATCTCCGCATGCGCCACAATCGACAAGCCCAGAGGATGATGGACGGTGCGCTCCTCGAAGGGCATGGATACCTTATCCGTCTGGCGGTGCATGCCCAGGACCAAACCGAGAATGAGAACTTGGGGCTGGGGCGCGCCGCGCGCCCCCAGCATCACGGGCGCTCCGCTATCGCCCCCAAAAGTGTTAAAGTCCACCAGGAAGGTTCGGTTGGAGGAAAGCGGTATTAAAGGCAAACTGGCGATCGAGCCGTGGCGAAGCACCGGGAACCCGGCGTCGTTTGCTTCCAACTGGGCCGGAAAGCAGAAAATCCACGCGTCGCTCCCTAATCGAATCCTGCCCTGCGTGAAGTCCTCCGCCCGACCCAACTGGTCGAGGCGAAGAGCCTGACAACAGACTCCCGCGGGCAGGGTCAGTTTAATGGCCGCAACATCCTCATCCGGATGCTTGGTCCACAGCGGCTGATCATTGGACCGGATAGGCAAGGACGTTTCCTTGCGGCTAAAGCCGCCATCGCCGCGTTTTTCCCGCATGACGACGCGGCACTCGTCGCCGGGCGCTTGCTCCAGCGCGTGCGCGGCGGTGACCACGATGACGACTCTATTGGACCATCCGAAGGCCGGCGGAGGCTCGATAAGAAAACAGGTTCCAGAGGCTTCCTTGCTCGTGAGTTTGCAGGTGGCGGCCAGCACGGCGGACAAGGGATCCGAATCCAGGGTTGGCGGTTCGGCCGCGGCCGCCGCAAACGGTCCGCGCCCGGCCGCCAGCAAGAGACTGGCGGCAAGCGCCAGGTTCTTTGCCCATCGATCCCGCCGCGATCCTCGATCCATTTTCATTCGCCGCCGGCAAGGTATGCGGACAGGAGAACCGTGTAAAGGTCCCGGCGGGTTAGAGGTTCGGTTGAGAGCGTCGGGCGCGCGCGAAGCGACGTGGACTGCGGCAGCCTGTCCGCCGGAAGCCCGGGCGAAGGCGGATCCACGGCCGCTTGGTTTGGCAGCCGCCGCGCTGTCCGACACTGCGAGTGTGCCACTCAAAGTGTGTCAAACACTCACGAAGAGCGTCATTATGTCTCTAATGGCACACCAGGCCCGGGAACAGGGAAGAACAGAGGTGAATCGCAACCCACTTATTATCAATGGCTTATATCTATAATCAAGCTTTTCCCGGACGTGGCATCGTCGTTGCTCTACTGCCAGTGGATTTTAACACATCCAGGATAATAAACCTATCCAGGAGCAAATTATGGCAAAAGTACTTGGCATTGATTTAGGCACGACCAACTCGTGCATGGCGGTCATGGAAGGCGGCGAGCCGACGGTACTGGAGAATTCGGAAGGCCGGCGCGTCACGCCCTCGGTCGTCGCTTTCACCAAGACCGGCGAGCGGTTGGTTGGCGACTCGGCCAAGCGCCAGGCGGTCACTAACTCCAGGAACACGGTTTATTCCATCAAACGCTTCATGGGCCGCAAATTCTCGGAAGTGGAGGAGGAGCGCAAGCGGGTGCCCTATAAGGTCGTCTCCGGGCCCAATGGCGACGCCTACGTCGAGGTTGAAGTCGAGGGCAAGCCCAAGTCGTTCAGCCCGCCGGAGATCTCGGCGATGATCCTGGGCAAGCTCAAGGCCGACGCGGAGATGCGGCTCGGCGAGACGATTACCCAAGCCGTGATCACCGTGCCCGCCTACTTCAATGACTCTCAGCGCCAGGCCACCAAGGACGCCGGACGCATCGCGGGGTTGGAAGTGTTGCGCATCATCAACGAACCCACCGCCGCCTCGCTGGCCTACGGCCTCGACAAGAAGAAGGACGAGGAGATCGCGGTGTACGACCTGGGCGGCGGCACCTTCGATATTTCAGTCCTGGAGATCGGCGACGGGGTGTTCGAGGTCAAGGCCACCAATGGCGACACTCACTTGGGCGGCGATGATTGGGACGGTCGCATCATGGACTGGATTCTCGACGAGTTCAAGCGCGAGAACGCCATGGACCTCCGCAAGCAGCCCGATTCTCTCCAACGCATCAAGGAGGAGGCCGAGAAGGCTAAGATTGCCCTCTCGAGCGCTCAGGTCTATGAGATCAACCTGCCTTTCATTACCGCCGATGCCAACGGCCCCAAACACATCAGCATGAAGCTGACGCGGGCCAAAATGGAGCAACTCTGCGACGACCTGTTTGAACGGACGATTACCCCGACGCGGAATTGTCTGCGCGATGCGGGCGTGGCCATCGAGAAGATCAATGAGTTGGTGCTCGTCGGCGGCATGACGCGCATGCCCAAGGTGGTGGAAACCGCCCATAAAATGGTCAACAAGCCCCCGCACCAAGGGGTGAACCCGGACGAAGTCGTAGCCGTCGGCGCGGCGATTCAGGCCGGCGTCCTCAAGGGCGAGGTCAAAGACGTCCTCCTGCTCGATGTGACTCCGCTATCGCTGGGCATCGAAACCCTCGGCGGCGTGTTTACCAAGCTCATCGAGCGCAACACCACCATTCCAAGCCGCAAGTCGGAGATTTTTTCCACCGCTTCCGACAGCCAGCCGGGGGTCGAAATCCACGTGCTTCAAGGCGAACGCCAGTTGTCGCGCGACAATAAGACCATCGGCAAGTTCAAGCTGGATGAGATCCCGCCCGCGCCCCGGGGCGTGCCTCAAATCGAGGTCACCTTCGACATCGATGCCAACGGCATCCTGCATGTCAGCGCCAAAGATCTCGGCACCGGCAAGGAACAGAAGATCACGATCACCGCCAGCAGCGGCCTCAATAAGGCCGATATTGAGAACATGCGCAAGGACGCCGAGGCGCACGCGGATGAAGACCGCAAGCGGCGCGAGGAGATCGAAACCCGCAACGAGGCCGATAACGCGGTCTATCGTTCGGAAAAGTTTTTGAAGGAGAATGGGGAAAAGATTCCCGGCGCCGACAAGGGCAAGATGGAAGCCATCGTCGCCGAGCTCAAGGAGGCCCTCAAGGGCGGAGACGCCGCCGCCATTCACGCGGCGAACGAGAAACTCAACGAGGTCTGGCAGGCAGTCTCTTCTGAGTTGTACAAGGCCGCCGGTGAAAAGGCGCGGGCCGGGCAACCCCCGGGACCGCAACCCGGCGCCGGCCCCGCGGCTGGCGACGAGGCCAAGGCTGGCGCGAAGAAGGACGACGGTCCGATTATCGATGCGGAAGTCGTCGATGATAAAAAGTAACCAACATTGATTTCCCGCGGCGAGTGCGGCGGGATCTTGATTCAAGTCATAACCAAATAAACAAACAAAACACATACTATGGCATTAAATATTAAACCCCTCGGCGATCGCGTTCTTGTGGAACCGGTCGAAGAGAAGGAAGTGAAAAAGGGCGGAATCATCATCCCTGACACCGCCAAGGAAAAGCCGATGGAAAGCATCGTGGTCGCGATCGGCACCGGCAAGACGGATGACAACGGCAAGAAGGTTCCCTTCGAAGTCAAAAAGGGCGACCGCATCCTGGTCAGCAAATACGGCGGCACCGAAATCAAGTTGGACGGCAAGGAATACAAGATCCTGAACTCGGACGACATCCTGGCCGTGCTCGAATAACTTTAACCACTCACTCTTTAACGATTAACACTCACTTTTATCTATGGCAGCTAAACAATTGATTTTCGACGAGAATGCTCGTCAAACCCTCCTGCGGGGCGTGTCCAAACTCGCCCGCGCCGTCTCCGCTACGCTCGGTCCCAAGGGCCGCAACGTGGTTCTCGACAAGAAATTCGGCTCCCCCACAGTTACCAAGGACGGCGTGACCGTAGCCAAGGAAATCGAGCTCGAAGACCCCTATGAAAATATGGGCGCCCAGATGGTGCGCGAAGTCGCCAGCAAGACGAGCGACGCCGCCGGCGACGGTACGACGACCGCCACGGTCCTGGCCGAAGCCATTTACCGCGAAGGCTTGAAGTACGTCACCTCCGGCGCCAACCCCATCGGCATCCAACGCGGCATCGCCAAGGCCGTTGCCGCCGCCGTCGAGCACCTCGACAAGATCGCCAAGAAGGTCAAAGACAAGGAAGAGATCAAGCAGGTCGCCACGGTCTCCGCCAACTGGGACACCACCATCGGCGAGATCATTGCCGATGCCATGGATAAGGTCGGCAAGGACGGCACCATCACGGTCGAAGAAGCCAAGTCCATCGAAACCACTCTCGAAGTGGTCGAAGGCATGCAATTCGACAAGGGCTATCTCTCTCCCTACTTTGTCACCAGCGCCGAGACCATGGAATGCCGGCTCGAAGACCCTTACATTCTCAATTTCGAGAAGAAGATCAGCAGCCTCAAGGACCTCCTCCCGGTCCTCGAGAAGGTAGCCAAAGTCGGCAAACCGCTGGTCATCATCGCTGAAGACGTCGAAGGCGAAGCCCTCGCTACCCTCGTGGTCAACAAACTGCGCGGCACCCTCAACGTTTGCGCCGTCAAGGCGCCGGGCTTCGGCGACCGCCGCAAGGCCATGTGCGAAGACATCGCCATCCTCACCGGTGGCAAGTTCATCAGTGAAGACCTCGGCGTGAAACTCGAGAGCCTCACCCTTGAAGACCTCGGCCGCGCCAAGAGCGTCGTCGTGGACAAAGAAAACACCACCATCGTGGAAGGCAATGGCAAGAGCTCTGAGATTCAAGGCCGGGTCAATCAGATCCGCCGCCAAATCGAAGAGACCACCTCGGACTACGACCGCGAGAAATTGCAGGAACGCTTGGCCAAACTGGCCGGCGGCGTGGCCGTCATCAATGTCGGCGCCGCCACGGAATCCGAAATGAAGGAGAAGAAGGCCCGCGTCGAGGACGCTCTTCACGCGACCCGCGCGGCCGTTGAAGAAGGCATCGTTCCTGGCGGTGGCGTGGCTCTCATTCGCTGCTTGGGCGCCATTGACACCGTCAAGCCTGACAACGATGACGAACGCATCGGCGTGGACATCGTCAAGCGCGCCGTCGAGTATCCGACCCGCGCCCTGGCCGACAACGCCGGCGTCGAAGGCTCCGTGGTTATCCAGGAGATCAAGAAGCGCAAAGGCAACGAAGGTTACAACGTCAGCACCGACGTCTATGAAGACCTCGTCAAAGCGGGAGTGGTGGATCCTAAGAAAGTCACCCGCACCGCCTTGCAGAATGCCGCCTCCATTGCCGGCCTGTTGCTGACCACCGAATGTCTCGTGACCGAAATCCCCGAGAAGGACAAGAAGGCTCCGGCTCCGGGCGGACACGGCGGCATGGGCGGCGGTGAGATGGACTACTAAGTCTTCAGACCTTTTCTCGACGGGCGGCCGGAATCTGTAAGTTGGGGTTCGGTCAGTCTGATGGAACAGATAACGACGAGCGAGGTTGGCGCAAGCCCGCCTCGCTCTTCTTTTGCCTGCGTGGATATGAGAATGCTTGACCTTATGGGTATTTGCCCCATAATGCTCTTACTATGGCTAAAGCATTAACCAAATCACAGATCGTAACATCTCTGGCTGAAACAGTCGGACTCACTAAGAAACAAGCGGTCGAGACGCTCGAAGCTCTCACGACCTTGGCTTATAAGAACGCCAAGAACTCGTTCACCGTTCCCGGCTTAGGCAAATTAGTCTTGGTGAATCGGAAGGCCCGCATGGGACGCAATCCCGCCACCGGCGCCACCATCAAGATCCCCGCCAAGCGCGTGGTCAAATTCCGTATCGCCAAGGCGGCCAAGGACGCGATTCTGGGCGCCAAGAAGTAATTCCCGATCGTTTCTATGAGTATCATCAACTTGTCTCCGAGACAATTGCGCGCCGCCGCCGATCTCAAAGAGAGAATCGACGGGCTTCAGAATGAACTGAACGCGATTCTTGCCGGCGGAGAAGCCGCCGCTTCTGTTTCCGTTGCCTCCTCGGTCGCCGCTAAATCAATCGCGGGACCGACGAATGGAAGGCGGAAGCGGAGGAAGATTAGCGCTGAAGGCCTGGCCAACATGCGGGCTGCTCAGCAAGCGAGACGGGCGGCGAAGACGGCGGGCAAGACACCGGGGCTACAAGTCGAACTGTCATCCGCCTCCGCTCCCAAGAAACGCAAGATGAGCGCTGCCGGGAAGGCCGCCGTCGCTGCCGCCGCCACCGCCCGGTGGGCGAAGTTCCGGCGCGAAAAGGCAAAAGCCAAGGCCGCCGCGAAGTCCGATCTACCCTTTTGAGGGTCGAGGCAGGGACCTGCTCGCAGCGGTAGGAGTCCCCTGCTGACGATTGAGGGGGCGGGGTGCTAGTATGGATGCCGGCCACGCCAACTCCTCAACCTCTGATTTCGAGAGAGGCGCAATATTCTACAAGAGTGTTGCGCCTTTTGCTTTGAGTCGGCCGGAGGAGGAAAAGAACCTCCTCCCTCGCTTTACGAATGACGGGAGGCGCGCGACTGTCAGGCATGAAAACTGTAGCCGTCATTGGCGCCTCGGCCGACACCGCAAAATTCGGCAATAAGGCGGTCCGCGCATACAAACAGCGTGGTTACCATGTATTTCCGGTCAACCCCAAAGCCACTGAATTGGAAGGTCTGCCGGCATTTCCGAATCTCTCCGCGGTGCCGGTCCGCCCCGACATGGTTAGTGTTTACCTGCCTCCGGCCGTCCTGCTGAAGCTGCTCCCGGAAATTGCCGCCAAAGGTTGCGACGAATTGTGGTTGAACCCTGGAACCGAGTCGCCCGAAGTCCTCGTGGAGGCCGAACGCTTGGGATTAAATGTAGTCCAGGCCTGTAGCATCGTGGGTCTCGGTTTGTCGCCCAGCCAGTTGTAACCCATGCCCCTCCCCTTTTGTTTTTATCGCGCGGCGCTGGCGCTCGGGATCACGCTGGCCTCTAACGCCAGCCTCGGTCGGGCGGCGGACGAATACCCGCCGCATCCAGACTCTCAGCCGCAGCCCGCGGCGCCAAAGGGCGAAGTATTGAAGTTCATTTTTGCCGGGAGTCGCGTCTTCCCGGGCGCCACGCGCGATTACTGGGTTTATATTCCGGCGCAATATGATCCGGCCCGACCGGCCTGCGTTTACGTCAACCAGGATGGCATTCAGAACAACGCGCCGGTGGTGTTCGACAACCTGATCGCCCGCAAGGAAATGCCGGTGACCATCGGCGTGTTCATTACGCCAGGCAGGGTCAAGGCGCCCGACGCCAACGCGCTGGATCGGTTCAACCGCAGTTACGAGTACGATGGGCTGGGCGGCGATTACGCCCGCTTCCTGCTCGATGAGATCCTCCCTGAAGTCGAGCGGAAGGTCGCGAGCGATGGCCGCCCGATTCGGCTCTCCAAGGAAGGCAACGACCGCGCCATCGGCGGCTCGAGCAGCGGCGCGATCTGCGCTTTCACGGCGGCATGGGAACGCCCGGATGCCTTCACCCGAGTGTTTAGCTCCATCGGCACCTACGTCGGCCTGCGGGGCGGCGAGGCCTATCCCACGCTCATTCGCAAGTTCGAGCCCAAATCCATCCGGGTCTTTCTCCAGGACGGGAGCAACGACCTCAACATCTACGGCGGCGATTGGTGGATGGCCAATCAGACGATGGAACGCGCCCTCGCCTTCGCCGGCTATGAGGTGAATCACGTCTGGGGAGAAGGCGGACACAACGGCCGCCATGCCGCCGCGGTTTTTCCCGAGGCTATGCGCTGGCTTTGGAAAGACTGGCCGCAGCCGGTCAAAGCGGGCCTCAGCGGCAACGGCTGTCTCCGGGAGATCCTGCTTCCCGGTGAAAACTGGCAACTCGCCGCCGAAGGTCTCCAAGCGGCCGAAGGCGCAACCGTCAGCGCGAACGGCGAGGTCTTCTTCAACGACGCGCCCCGCTCGAAAACGCTCCGCATCGCGCTCGATGGCACGGTCGCCGAGTTCATTGCCGACTCGAAACACGGCGAAGGCCAGAACTTCGGTCCCGACGGCCGGCTGTATGCGGTCGCGGGCAGCGAACGAGAGATTCTCGCCTACGACACCGATGGCAAGGCCGTGCGGATCGCCGAAGGTCTCCGCGGCAAGGATCTCGTGGCGCGGCATGACGGCTTGCTTTTCGTGACCGAGCCGGGTTGGGACGGCGCGAAACCAAGCCAGATCTGGGTCGTCAAACCGACCGGTGAGCAGCGGGTCGTTGATACGGGTTTGGCCTTCGCCAACGGCATCACGCTCTCGCCGGACCAAACGCTGCTCTACGTGGACGATGCGCGGTCGCACTGGGTCTTTAGCTACCAGATCCAGCCCGACGGCGCGCTGGCCTTCAAACAGCGTTATTACCATTTGCACACGCCGGACGACGCCGAAGATAGCGGCGCGGGCGGCATGCGGTGCGACCGCGACGGCCGGCTTTACGTGGCTACCCGCCTGGGCATTCAGGTCTGCGATCAGGCCGGCAGGGTCAATTGCATCCTGCCCACGCCCAATGGGCGCGTCTCGAGCCTCGCCTTTGGCGGAATGAACTTCGACACGCTCTACGCTGCTTGCGGAGATAAGGTCTTCAAGCGCAAGCTGAAGGTGAAGGGCGCCCTGCCCTTCCAGCCTCCCATTAAACCCGAGGCGCCCCGGCTGTGACTTCAGGCGGGAGGTCGAATACGCCCCATTTTGTCCCACCCATTCCGCGCTCGACAATCCGCCTCGGGTGGGGTTTCCTTCACTGGTTTTTTTTGTAGTTTCAACGCATGAACGCTGAACTGTTAGCCAAAGCCAAGTCGCTCGGGTTCTCCGACCGGCAGATCGCCTCTTTGACCGGGCGCACCGAAGACGCGGTCCGCGCGGAGCGCAAGACCCTGGGACTGGCGCCCAGCTACCGTTTGGTGGACACCTGCGCGGCCGAGTTTGAGGCTTACACCCCTTACTACTACTCGACTTACGACCGGGGCGACGACGAGGTTCGCCCCTCGGACCGCCGCAAAGTGATGATCCTTGGCGGCGGCCCCAATCGCATCGGCCAAGGCATCGAGTTCGACTACTGCTGCGTCCATGCCGCCTTCGCCCTCAAAGAAGACGGCTTCGAGACCATCATGGTCAATTCCAATCCGGAAACCGTCTCGACCGACTACGACACCAGCGATCGGCTTTACTTCGAACCGTTGACGCTCGAGGACGTCCTGCATATTTATGAGCGCGAAAAATGCTGGGGCGCGATCGCCCAGTTCGGCGGCCAAACCCCACTGAACCTGGCCTTGGGCCTGCAGCGGAACGGCGTCAACATCATCGGCACCTCGCCCCAAAACATCGAGATCGCCGAAGACCGCAAGTTATTCGCGGCCATGCTCCGCAAGCTGGACATCCCCCAACCGCCCAACGGGATCGCCACCTGCGAGGCCGAGGCGATCGCCGTGGCCCAAACCCTCGGCTATCCCATCCTGGTCCGCCCTTCGTTTGTCTTGGGCGGACGCGCCATGCAGATCGTCTTCTCGGACGCCGAGCTGCGCCATTACATGCGCTTCGCGGTCGAGGCCTCTCCCGAACGCCCCGTGCTGGTGGATCAGTTTCTTGAAGACGCCACCGAAGTCGACGTGGATTGCATCGCGGATGTCGGCCGCTTCGAGAATCCGGCCGAGGGCACGATCGTCATTGGCGGCATTCTCGAACATATTGAGTTCGCCGGCGTCCATTCCGGCGACGCGGCGATGGTGCTGCCCCCTCATACGCTCGCCCCGGACGTAATCGAGACCATCCGCCAATACACCCACGCCATGGCGCGCGAACTCAAGGTGGTGGGCCTGATGAACGTGCAGTACGCCGTGAAGGGCAAAACGGTCTATGTGCTGGAGGTAAACCCGCGCGCCTCGCGGACCATCCCGTTCGTGAGCAAGGCCATCGGCCGGCCGCTGGCCAAGTTGGCGGCCAAAGTCATGGCCGGCAAGACCCTCAAGGAACTCGGTTTCACCGCCGAGATCTGGCCTACCTACTGGGCGGTCAAAGAATCCGTCTTCCCTTTCAACCGTTTCCACGGCCAGGACATTCTACTCTCGCCCGAGATGCGCTCGACCGGCGAGGTCATGGGCTTGGACGCCGATTTGGGCATCGCCTACGCCAAATCCCAAATGGCCGCCGGCGGTCCGCTCCCGCTCAAAGGCCGCGTGTTTCTCAGCGTGAGCGACGCCGACAAGGACGCCGTCGCCGAGGTGGCCCGGCAATTTGCCGAGCTCGGCTTTGAACTCGTGGCCACCGGGGGCACCGCGACCGTCCTCCAAAAGGCCGGCCTGCGCGTCCGCCGCGTCTTCAAGATTGGCGAAGGGCGCCCCGATTCGGTCGACCTGCTCAAGAATCGGGAGATTCAGCTCGTCATCAATACCCCCGCCGGCCAATCCCCGCGCGCGGACGAGGTCAAGATCCGGACCACCGCCGTCTATACCGGCACGCCCATTATGACCACGCTCAGCGGCGCGAAAGCCGCCGTCCTGGGCATCGCCGCGCTGCGCAAGAACGGCTACGGCGTCCAGACCTTGCAGGAGTACCATCCCTAAGGCCGGCTTCGGTTTCCGCGAAGGCGATTATCAGATTCGTTTGGAATTCGATTAGGGTCGCTTACCATCAAGGGCGGGTGATGGACAAAAACTGACTGGTAAAAACCAAAATCGGTTGCGCCGAGGGCTTAATTTCGTTCAAAAAAAGGTTGGCCTTCTCCCCTCGAATCTGTAATAGTTTGGCCTTCTTTATTTATGAGAAACTTAAGACATTGGACACGGGGCGCGTTAACCCTCGCCCTATTTGGTATCGGAGCCACTGCCTTTGGCAGTGAGGCTAATCTGGAACTGCCTCCGCTGAACAGCGTGAGTTTCCCCCTCCTGGGCGGGCTCAACGGCTTTCAGCTCATGCTCATCGGCTTGGGGGTCTGCGCCATCGCGGGGCTTTTCGGTTTTTGGAAGTATATTGAGACCAAGAACCTCCCGGTGCATGACTCGATGCGGAACGTGTCGAATATTATTTGGGAGACGTGCAAGGCGTACCTGATTCAGCAAGGCAAGTTTCTGGCCATCCTCTGGGTGTTGATCGGGGCTTGTATTTTCTACTACTT
>Ga0316217_10003069_pt1 | contig 19457 bp, 14 predicted proteins | sample 1anoAmetaG_FD_203633 | JGI IMG/M metagenome (GOLD analysis project Ga0316217, IMG submission 203633) | Freshwater microbial communities from Trout Bog Lake, Wisconsin, USA - 1anoA | ecosystem: Environmental > Aquatic > Freshwater > Lake > Hypolimnion/Profundal zone | place: USA: Wisconsin...
CCGAGGTTGCCTGCCTGCCGCGTTTCCAAGGCGAACCACCGCTGCATGAGTTCGTCAGTTTCATGAGTCAACTGGGCTATTGCGTCTGCCGGATGGAAAGAAACGCCATGAATCGTATGGCGGGAATTGACCTTGCGTTTGACATTGTTTTCGCGAAACGCGAGCTGCTTATGAGTATCGAAGCGTGATGTCAAAATTCAATCGTGGTCAAAAGCCCAGGCAAAGCCGACCGAAATTGACCGAAGCGAGGTAGTGCAGGCGGGCTTATCGCCCGGCCGCCGCATCCGAGTTTCTGCGTTGCTCCCCGCCGGTTTCAAGTCTGGCCGGCGGACCTGGCGCAACGCAGAAGGTTCCCAGTTTCATCTGCCAGAGCTTGATGGCGCACACGGGTCACGCCTCACACCGTTCAGCTTTTCTGCTCTTAAGCACTTTATTTGCTAATAGTGAGCGCATTCAAACGCAAACTTTACTATTGACACTTTTCGTTTGCGCTGCTTTAATGATCATAATCAAGTGGCACTTCGCTGGACAAACCACCGGCGCAGCCATGTTCAGTTGCTGGGCGTTTTACCGGAGAATATTGTTATGCAAGTCATGGAATACCGAAACAACATGAAACCGAACTCTGCCCTCACGGTGGCCACCCTCTCCGCACGTCCCGCCTTGCCGGCAGCCGACAAGGTCACGCATCTGGCCCCGCCCTCCTCACATCGCGCCCTACCGTCCTCCGAATTGACCTCTGTGCGAGACGAGGTGACGAGCCTGCCCGGCCATAGCCGAGCGCCTGCGGGTCAACCCTCAACCAATCTTGGGTTCCCTCTTGGAGTCGTGCTGCTGCTGGCCTTGACCGCCCTTTCCGCCCGTGGAGCCCAATTGCAAATGCTCCACGGCCACGTGCCGCCAGCGTTGAAATCTTTGGCGCCCGCCGGTCGGTTGCCAGCCAGCAGCCAATTGCACCTGGCCATCGGTTTGCCCTTGCGCAACCCGGCGGGCCTCTCCAATTTGCTCCAGCAAATCTATGACCCGGCCAGCCCCAATTATCATCATTATCTGACCCCGGCGGAGTTCACCGAAAAATTCGGCCCCACCGATCAGGATTATCAGGCCGTCATCGCCTTTGCCGGAGCCAATCATCTGCAAGTGACCACCACCCACCTCAACCGCCTGTTGCTGGATGTCAGCGGTTCGGCGGCGGAAGTGGAACAGGCGCTGCACGTGACCCTGCATACGTATCAGCATCCCACCGAGAACCGGACGTTTTATGCGCCCAATCAGGAGCCGTCGCTGGACTTGAGCGTGCCGGTTTTGCACATCAGCGGATTGGACAACTACGCCTTGCCCCGGCCGCATCTCCACGCCACACGACTGATGAGTGGACAACATGCCTCCCCCAATACCTTTCCGCCGAGCCGGGTCGGAGACCGGCGCTCTGGACGACTGATGAGCGGCCAAAATGTGTCCCCCAACGCCGGTTCCGGCCCCAGCGGCACCTACATGGGACTGGATTTTCGGGCGGCTTATGTTCCAGACACCGCCCTGAGCGGTTCCGGGCAGGTCGTGGGCTTGCTGCAATTTGACGGCTACACGCCCAGCGACATTACCTACTACGAAACCAAGGCCGGCTTGCCAAACGTGCCCTTGCAAAACGTGCTGCTTGACGGGTTCAGCGGCAGTCCAACCAGGGACGGCGGCGAAGTGGAGGTGTCGCTGGACATCGAAATGTCCATTTCCATGGCCACCAATTTGTCCAAGGTGATCGTTTATGAGGCGGGGCCGGCCGGCAGTTGGCACGACCTTCTCAATCGCATGGCCAATGACAATGTTGCAAAACAGTTGAGTTGTTCGTGGTACATTCCCGGTGGCGGGGCCGACGCGGTGGCCGATGGGATTTTCCAGCAGATGGCGGCGCAAGGGCAGTCCTTTTTCAACGCTTCCGGCGACGACGATGCCTACACGGGTTTGATCAGTTTTGCCGGCGACTCACCGTACATCACCCAAGTGGGCGGGACGACTCTGACCACGACCGGGCCAAAGGGCGCGTGGGTTTCGGAAAAAGCTTGGAATTGGGGCGACGGCATTGGCAGCGGGGGCGGCATCAGCACCCAGTATCCCATTCCGAGCTGGCAAACCAACATCAGCATGGCCGCCAACCAGGGCTCCGCGACGATGCGCAACACGCCGGATGTGGCCTTCATCGCCGATCAGGTTTATGTGCGCGCGGATGGTGAGGATTATAACGTGGGGGGCACCAGTTGCGCGGCGCCGTTATGGGCGGGCTTTGCGGCCTTGGTCAACCAGCAGGCCGCCAATACGGGCCAGCCGCCGATTGGCTTCCTCAATCCGGCGGTGGAGGCCATCGGCTCCGGCGCGAACTACCCGACTACGTTCCACGACATCACCACCGGCAACAACACGAACGGCAGCAGTCCGAAGAAGTTTTACGCCGTCGCGGGCTACGATCTGTGTACGGGCTGGGGCACGCCCGCCGGCCAGCAGTTGATCAACGCCCTGGCCAATCCCGAGCCGTTGCTCGTCACGCCCGCCACCGGATTCAGCGCCATCGGCGGCGTGGGCGGTCCGTTTACGGTCGCGGCGCAAAGTTTTACCCTGACCAATGCGGGAACCAACACGCTGACTTGGACGTTATCCAACACCTCCGCCTGGCTGAATGTTTCCTCCGGCGGCGGTACGCTGCCGCCCGGCGCGCCGTCCGCCACCGTGACCGTCAGTTTAAACCAGGCGGCGAGCAACCTTCTGATTGGGACTTACAGCGGAACTATTTGGATCACCAACCAGAACGACCAGCTTGGGCAGAGCCGTCAATTCACCCTGTCGGTCATCAGCCCGCCTAGCATCACCCAGCAGCCCGTGAATCAAGCGGTGTTGGAAGGCGCGACGGCCGCGTTCAGCGTGCAGGCCTCGGGCGGTCTGCCCTTGGTGTACCAATGGCAACTCAACGGCACCAACCTGGCCGACGGCGGCGCCATCTCCGGTTCCGCCACCACCCATCTGACGATCAACGATGTTTCGGCGGCCAATATGGGAGACTATACGGTGGTCGTGACCAACTTTGCAGGCACGGTCGCCAGTTCCAATGCGCTGCTGACCATCGTTTCCTCGCCACCGGTCATTGTCACGCAACCGGTCAGCCAGACAGCGTTTGTGGGGCAGAACGTGCAACTCATGGTAGCCGCCATCGGCACCACGCCCTACTCCTATCAATGGAGTTTGGACGCGACGAACATTGCCGGGGCGACCAATGCCACGTTAATGTTGACCAACGTGCAGCTCAACCAATCAGGGAACTTTTATTCGGTGCAGGTGACCAATGTGTATGGGGCGACAAACAGCGCCCCGGCCACCCTGACGGTGTTGCCGTGCGATCCGCCACCAGGCGGATTGGTGAGTTGGTGGCGGGGGGAAGGCAACGCCGATGACAGCAACGGCGCCAACAATGGTGCCTTGCAAGGTGGCGTGACGTTTACGACCGGGGAAGTGGGGCAGGCGTTTTCGCTCGATGGCAGCAGCGGTTACATCTCTGTGCCGGCCAGCGCCAGCCTGAATGTCGGGTTATCCAGCGGCTTCACGATTGAAGGCTGGATCAACCCCCGGGATATGGCCCTCCAGCGAACCATTGCGGAATGGAATAACAACGGCACTTGGGGCGCGCATTTCATGCTTTCAGCGGGCAGTGGCGGCGGGGTGAGTGTTGGAAGTTTGTATGCCGACATATTGGATACCGGTGGCGGGAACCATCTGATCTGGTCGGCCTCGGGCACGATTGTTGCGAATCAGTTTCAACACGTGGCGGTGACATACGACAAGACTTCGGGCATGGCCACCCTCTACGCTAACGGCGTGGTGGTGGCGCAGCAGAGTCTGGGCGTATTCACGCCCCAGACGAGTTATAACTTCTATCTGGGCTACATCGTGAGCCACTCAGGAACGTTTTCCGGGCTGCTGGATGAATTCAGCGTGTACAGCCGCGCGCTGGCCACCAACGAAATCCAAGCCATTTACGCTGTCGGCGGTGGGGGAAAGTGTATTGAACCGATGCCGCCGACGATCACGGCGCAGCCCGCCAGCCAGACGAACTATGCGGGCACGACGGCGAGTTTCACTGTCATGGTCACCGGAACTCCGCCCTTGAGTTACCAATGGAGCCTTGATGGGACAAACATCGTTGGAGCAAACAGCGCTACCCTGGCGCTGGTTAATGTGCAGTTCACCAACGCGGGGAATTATTCGGTTCTGGTGAGCAATCCGTACGGGGCGACGAACAGCACTACCGCGGTGCTGACCGTCGTGGCGGCGCCGTTGTGCGATCCACCCCCGGACGGTTTAATGAGCTGGTGGCGGGCGGAAGGCAATGCCAATGACAGCATTGGTACGAACAACGGTGTCTTGCAAGGTGGCGTCAGTTTTGCCGCCGGGGAAGTGGGCCAGGCATTCTCCCTGGATGGCAGCAGCGGCTACATCTTTGTGCCGGCCAGCGCCAGCCTGAATGTCGGGTTATCAAGCGGCTTCACGATTGAAGGCTGGATCAACCCCCGGGATATGGCCTTCCAGCGAACCATTGCGGAATGGAATAACAACGGCACTTGGGGCGCGCATTTCATGCTTTCAGCCGGCAGTGGCGGCGGGGTGAGTGTTGGAAGTTTGTATGCTGATATATTGGATACCGGTGGTAAGGATCATTTGATCTGGTCGGCCTCGGGCACCATTGTTACGAATCAGTTTCAGCACGTGGCGGTCACCTATGACAAGACTTCGGGCGTGGGCACTCTCTACGCTAACGGCGTGGTGGTGGCGCAGCAGAGTCTGGGCGTATTCACCCCGCAGACGAGTTATAGCTTCTATCTGGGCTACATCGTGAGTCACTCAGGAATGTTTTCGGGGCTGCTGGATGAATTCAGTCTTTACAGCCGGGCGCTGGCCACCAACGAAATCCAGGCCATTTACCATGCCGGCGGCAACGGCAAGTGCCCTCCGGCAGCGCCGTTCATTGCCACGCAACCCGCCAATCAGGCGGTGGCCATAGGCAATCCGGGAGTATTTATGGTTGTGGCCGGCGGATCGTTGCCGTTGACTTACCAATGGCGCTTCAACGGGACCAACCTCGTCGCCGCCACCAACTCCACCCTGGTCCTGCTCAACGTGCAAGCGACCAACGCAGGCGTGTATTCGGTTGCGGTGAGCAACCTCTACGGAGCAATCATCAGTTCCAATGCCGTCTTGACCGTTGGCTTGCCGCCCGCCATCACCACGCAGCCCACCAACCAGACCGTGACGCTGGGCAGCAGCGCGGCCTTCAGCGTCAGCGCTTCCGGCTCGCCCGTTTTGAGCTGCCAGTGGAGCTTCGATGGAACCAACATTGCCGGTGCCACCAACTCTGTCCTCACACTTACCAATGCGCAACTCACGAATGCCGGCAATTATTCGGTCAGCGTAACCAATCTGTTTGGCTTCGTGACCAGTTCCAATGCCCTGCTGACCGTGCTCGCGCCGCCGGCGATCACCCAGCCGCCCGCCAGCAGCACCAATGTGGCCGGCAGCACGGCTTCCTTTGTGGCCACCGCCAGTGGCACTTTGCCCTTGAGCTATCAGTGGCAGAAAAACGGCTTGCCGCTGAACAATGGCGGCAATGTTTCGGGCGCCACCGCGACCGGACTGACCCTGGCCGGCGTGCAAGACGCCGATGCTGCCAGTTATGCCCTCGTGGTGACCAACGTGGCCGGCAGCGTCACCAGCTCGCCGGCCATTCTGGTCGTACTTGACCCGCCGACCGTCACCCTCCAACCCACGAACCAATGGGTTCTGGTCGGCAGCAATGCCGTGCTCGCGACGGCGGCCTCGGGTACCGCCCCACTCGGCTGCCAGTGGTCGTGCAATGGCACCAATCTGTGTGACACTCCGCGGATCAGCGGATCACAATGCGGCGTCCTGGTCATCAGCAACGCTGTGGTGCGCGACACGGGCAATTACCAGGTGCTTTTCACCAACCGCCTCGGCTCGGCCACGAGCAGTGTGGCCGTGCTGTCCGTGGGCCGGCCGCCGCAAATCCTGAGCGGGCCGGCCAGTCACTCGGCCCCGCCGGGGTGTACGGTTAGTTTCACCGTCGTGGCTTCCGGCAGCCGACCGCTGGCGTGCCAATGGTGGAAAGACGGAAACCTGTTGGACGCCCAAACCAACGCCACCCTGACCGTGAGCAATTTCCAATCGGCGGATCTGGGCGGTTACAGCGTGGCGCTGACCAATTGGTTCGGCTCCGTCACCAGTGCGCCCGCCGTCTTGAGCGTGGGTTATCATCCGCCCGTGGCCGGCGCGGACGTGGTGTATCGCTTTGCCGCCGGCGGCGTCCGGATCAGTGTCACCGATTTATTGGCCAATGACGTGGATACCAATGGCGACAGCCTGACGATTATTGGCGTGAATCCCAACAGCACGGCGGGCGGCTTGGTATTTCTTGCAAATAATTGGATTTATTATGCGCCGCCGTCGGGTTGGACCAATTCCGACTCGTTCACCTACACGGTGAGCGATGGCCTGTGCGAAACGGCGGAGGGCACGGTCTGGGTGCAAGTCACGTCCGACAACCCGCAACCGGCGCATTTTGCCATCGGCACCCAGGGCACCGGCCCGGTCCAATTGTCCTTCACCGGCATTCCCGGGAGCCAATATCAACTCCAGTATGCGGACAGTCTGGTCAATCCCAACTGGCAGGTGCTGGCAACGCAGGCGGCGGACAGCTATGGCGTGTGCCAGTTCACGGACTCGTCCCCGACCAACACGACGGCCCGTTATTACCGGGCGATACCGGTCTTGGTGCTCCAGCGGTGAGCGTGAACACGTAAACACGTCAGTGCCGCATCATCGCATATTGCGCTGATGGTGTGAACTTTCATTCAAACCGTTGGCCCCACTCTCCATGAACCTCGGAGCGCCGAGCACCGCCTCGGCTCGATGGATGCGATTGCTTGCCAACTGGCCGGGACGGTGCCCGGCGCTCCGATGGCGCGGTTCATGGGCCGTAAGAAAGTCCGTAAGGACATGGAAACTTCCCATGAATCCCCCCAAAAACATTCAACATTCAACATTCAACGTCCAACATCCAACAAATGCCCCAATCGGAGGTTCTTGGGCGTTCGATGTTGAATGTTGAATGTTGAATGTTTCTTCTGATTCAAGGGTACAATTCGCGAATTTTTTTGGGGAGGCTTTCCATGAATCCGCGTAGCGCAGGCGTCCCGCCTGCGGGTTCGGGCACCGTCCCGGTGCCGGTTTCCCGAACTGGCGGCGAGACGCCGCCAGAACCCGCAGCCGAGACGGCTGCGCTACGGTTGCGCCTGATTCATGGTCCCAATGCGCGGCAATAGGCCGTGGAGGCTCCCCAACAATCCACCCATCCACCACTCCATCAATCCGCCCCCCCATCCCCCGGTTCCCCGCGCAACTCTGCCATTGGCGCGCGCCGGCCAGTCTGCTAATTTGGCGCGCAATGAATTTTTTGGCATCCACTTGGGTGGGCATCTGGCTGATTGGGCTGGGACGCCTCGCCGTGATGACGCGGGACGTGGTGGCTTCGTGCCTCACGTTCAAGGCCTCGCGGCGCGACCTGCTGTACCAAATCTATTTCATCGGCATCAAATCCCAGGCCGTCGTGCTCATCACCGGCGCCTTCACCGGCATGGTGCTCACGGCGCAAACCTATTTCCAGTTTCACAAGGTCAAAATGGACACCGCCACGCTGGCCGTTGTGGGCGTCTCCATGTGCGACGAACTCGGCCCGGTGCTCACGGCGCTGATGGTGGCCGGCCGGGTCGGCGCGGCCATCGCCGCGGAAATCGGCACCATGCGCGTTACGGAACAGATTGACGCCCTGCGCACCCTCGCCACGCATCCCATAGATTACCTCGTGGTGCCGCGCCTGCTGGCGTCCATGATCGCGCTGCCGCTGCTGACCATTGAAGCCATCCTGCTGGGCATCGGCGCCGGCTACGTCGTCGGCACGCAACTGCTGGGCATTGATCCGGCCTATCTTTTTTACAACATGCAGAAGCACGTGGTGGACATTGACTTCGTGTTCGGATTGGTCAAATCTTTCTGCTATGGCGGCATCATCGCCCTGATCGGCTGTTACAAGGGCATGTCGTGCGGGATGGGTGCCGAGGGGGTGGGCCGCGCGACCACCGAAGCGGTGGTGTATTCCTCCATCACCATCCTGATCACCAATTTCTTCCTCACGCTGGTGCTCAACCGGCTGTACCAGTTGATGTCATGATCGAGGTGCGCCAATTGACCAAAAGCTTCGGCGCGCAGGTGATTCTGTCCGCCGTGGATTTGCGCATTGAAACCGGCGAGTCGGCGGTGATCATCGGGCGCAGCGGCGGCGGCAAAAGCGTCCTGCTCAAACACCTCATCGGCCTGCTCCAGCCGGACACGGGCGATGTGTTGGTGGACGACGAACGCATCACGCGGATGAACGAGCGGCAATTGCTCCGCGTGCGCCGCAAGTTCGGCATGGTGTTCCAGGGCGCGGCCTTGTTCGACTCGCTGACCGTGGCCGAAAACGTGGCGTTCGGCCTGCGGCGGCATGAGCATCTGACCGAGGCAGAAATCGCCCGGCGCGTCGCCGCGACGCTCGACTTGGTGGATTTGCCGGGCATCGAGAAAAAGAAACCCGCCGAACTCTCGGGTGGCATGCGCAAGCGCGTCGGATTCGCGCGGGCCATCATTTACGAACCGCAGTTTGTGCTTTACGATGAGCCGACCACCGGGCTGGATCCGATCGTCTCCGACAGCATTGACCAACTGATGATCCGCGTCCGCGACCAGTTGAAGGTGACCTCGGTGGTGGTGACGCACGACATGCGCAGCGCCCGGCGCGTGGGCAACCACGTGTTCCTGCTGCACGAAAAAAAGATCTACGCGCACGGCACGCCGGCGGAATTGTTCGCCTCGCAGGACGCGGTGGTGCGCCAGTTCATTGACGGCGTGGCGGACGCGAAGGAAACTGTTTTATAACCATGGATAAATCGCGATTGGAAATTAAAGTCGGCCTGTTTGTGGCCATCGGACTGGTACTGATAGTGACATCAATGGTGTGGTTCAGCCAGGGCGCCAGCCTGTTCCGCAGCACCTATGATTTGAAGCTGCACACAGCCAACGTTGGCGGCCTCAAGCAGCAAGCCGGCGTGCTCCTGGCGGGCGTGAACGTCGGTACCGTCCAGGACATCCGGATTGACCCCAGCGGCACCAACGTGACGGTGCTCCTGCAAATCTACAAGGACCGCCCCATTTACCACGACGCGCAGTTCATCATTGAGTCGTCCGGTTTCCTCGGAGACCAGTATGTCGCGGTGGTCCCCACCACGAACTCGTTGCCGGTGCTCACCAACGGGGCCGACGTGCAATGCAAAGCGCCGTTCGACCTCCAGGAAGCGGCGCGGAGTGCGAAGGATGTGATTGACGATGTTAAAGTAACCCTCAACAAAGTGAATTCCTCGGTGGACGCTCTGCAGGCCAAGGTCCTCAACGCCGAAACCCTGGGCAAACTGATGTCCGACGTGCATGACGTCACGGAGCGGGCCAAGGGCACGCTGAACGACCTGGATGGACTCATTGCCACCAACCACGGGCAGGTCAACACGGCGGTGAGCAACGTCGTTCAATTCTCCGTTCAGCTCACCCAGTTTGGAAGTTCCGCATCCAGCTTGCTGGCCGCCAGCAGTAACAACATCACCGACAGCCTCAATAATATTCATGATCTCACCCTCCAGGCGCGGCAGCTGCTCCAGAACGTTCAGTCTGGCCAAGGCGTGGCGGGCGAGTTGCTGGAAAGCGGCCAGGCGGCCACCAATGTCCTGTTGCTCACGGAAAATCTTGCCGTCACCACCAGCAATCTGAACAAGCTCGGACTCTGGCATTTACTCTGGTCCCATGCCCCGCCCGGCACCAATACCATCAAACCCGTCACCCTCGTATCTCCGCCTCGCCGCCAATGAAGCAACTCTGGCCCATCCGCATCCTCTTTCTCAGCCTCTGCGTCCTTGCCGGCTACGCCATCAGCCAGGCCCCGGCCTTCGTGGAGGAGGCGCACAACAGCATTTTGGGCATTCTGGTTGGCTTCGGCTTCGGCGGCCTGCTCATCGCCATTGACGAAATGCTCAAGGGGTTTTCACTCCGGGCCTTTTCGGCCACCACCTTCGGCCTGCTCCTTGGCTCGCTCGTCGCCCTGCTGGTGGATCATTCCGGCCTCTTTGAAGGCACCGAACCCAATACCCGCCAGCTCATTCGCATCGCCTTGTTTGTCAGCTTTGGTTACATCGGCATGGTCCTGGCCATGCGCAGCAACAAGGAAGATTTCTCCCTCATCATCCCCTACGTCCGCTTCTCCCCCCAAAACAAGCCCGACAACCTCCTCTTGCTCGACACCAGCGTCATTATTGATGGACGCATCGCGGACCTCATCGAAACCCACGTCCTGGAGGGTCTGATCATCGTGCCCCGCTTTGTGCTGCTGGAATTGCAGCAAATCTCCGACTCCGCGGACGACATCAAACGCTCGCGCGGCCGGCGCGGCTTTGAAATGCTCAACCGCCTGCGCCAGAACACCAAGCTGGAGGTCCGGATCCACGACGGCGATTTTCCCGAAGAGAAAGGCGTCGACGCCAAGCTGGTGCGCCTGGCGCGCAACCTCAACGCCAAGCTCTTTACCAGCGATTCCAATCTCGCCAAGGTGGCCGCCCTGCAAAACGTGGTCACCGTGAATCTGCGCGAGGTCGCCCTGCTCCTGAAAACCGCTTTGGTACCAGGTGAAACCGTCCACCTCAAACTCGTCCGCGAAGGCCGCGACAAAGGCCAGGGCATTGGCTACCTGCCCGATGGCACCATGGTCATCGTGACCAACGGCCAGTCGCTCGTGGGGCAGCAAATCGAAGCCCAGGTGCAGAGTACCGTCCAAACCGGCGCCGGCGTGCTGGTCTTTGCCGAAACCAAACTGGAAGGCGCTGGCGACACCGCCCTGCGGCGGCGCGAAACACCCACAGAAGCAGCATGAAACCCGTTACCATTTACAAAGCTTTCAATCCCGCCGACGCCCAACTGGTGCGCTCCCGGCTGGAAGCCGCCGGTTTTCATCCCTTCGTCGCCGATGAAATGGCAGCCTTAAGCATGGACGGCTATGCGCTGGCCGCCGGCGGCATCCGCGTGCAACTGCCCGAATCCGAATTCGCCGCCGCCCGGGAGTTTTTGGACGCACCCTGAATATGGAACGTATCCTTGTCACCGGCGGCGACGGTCTGCTGGCGTATCAATTGAAACGGATCGCACCGCGCGACCAGGAATTCTGGTTTCCAGGCCATGCGGAGTTTGACCTCGCCAACCCCGACTTGATGGCGCAACGGCTGGCAGAATGGCGGCCGCATGTGGTCATCAACACCGCCGCCTACAACCTCGTGGACCGCTGCGAAATTGAGCGCGACCTGTCTTGGACGGTCAACGCCACGGCGCCGCAAAAACTCGCGGAACTTTGCGCCGAAAAGCAGATCCGGCTCGTGCACTACGGCACCGACTACGTTTTCGACGGGGCCAAGAAATCGCCGTACACCGAAGCAGACATCGCGAATCCCTTGAACCATTACGCCGCCGGAAAAGCCGCCGGGGAACAAGCGGTGCTGCGATCCTCGCCCGCACATCTGGTCCTGCGCACGAGCTGGGTGTTTGACTGGCACCCCACGCAGACAAAGACCTTCATCCATACCATCCTGAAAGCAGCGCGCGAAGGGCGGCCACTGAAATCCGCCACCGACCAGACTTCCGTCCCGACCTGCGCGTCGGACCTGGCACAGTGGACGCTGGAACTGGTGCGCGGCGGCGCGGGCGGCTTGTTTCACACGGTCAATGACGAAGGCGTGAGCCGGTTTGACTGGGCAAAAATCATTTTGGCGGAGGCCTGCCGGGCACGCTTGCTACCTGCCGAGCCGCCGGTGGAGCCGGTGCTAAGCTCCTTTTTCAACGCCACGATGCGCCGGCCGGATTATACCGTGATGAACAATATGAAATTGTCGCGGCACTTGGGGTGCAGCCTGGGGTCCTGGCGCGGGGGCTTGAGAAAAATGCTCGCGCAGATGAATTGATTTCGAGTAGCTTTTCCGTCCATGTCCACCTTATGGCAAACGGTTGAAGTGCGCGGCCGCCTTGAAATTCCCGGGCTGCCGGGCGTGCGGGTCGAGGCCCTGCCGGTCTTCCACGACGCGCGCGGCAGCCTGCATGAGCTGTTTCGCGTGGATGAAGTACCTGCCGGCTTCAAGCCGCTCATGGCCTGCTCCTCCTGGTCGCACCCCGGCGTGGCGCGCGGCCCCCACCAGCATGTCGGGCAGGATGATTATTTCACCTTCGCCGGCCCATCGGATTTCCGGGTTTATCTCTGGGACGACCGCCCCGGCGCCGCCGGCCCCGCCCAAGGCTGGATCATCAACACCGGCGCCCAAGCCCCGACGCGCATCCACGTCCCGCGCGGCGTGGTTCATGCCTACCAGAATGTGGGTCACATTTTCGGCCTCGTCGTCACTGTCACCAGCCTCCTGTTCAAAGGCGAAGGCCGCCGCGATCCCGTGGACGAAATCCGGCACGAGCTAAACCCGCAGTCACCCTATCGAATTCCGACACCATGATTCAAAAACGCACCCATTGCCGCACCTGCGGCTCCACCAATCTCCACCTCATCCTGGACCTGGGAAACACCGCGCTGGTCAACGATTTTCTCAAGCCCGAAGACGTGCCCGGCTATAAAATATCGCTGCCGCTCCGCGTGGTGCTCTGCCCGGACTGTTCGCTGGTGCAACTGGCTGACACAGTGGATCCCAACATCCTGTACTCCCACTACGCCTACGTAACCTCCACGTCCAAGACGATGGACACGCACCTGAACAAGATGATGACGCATCTGCTCTCGACCGCCCGGCTGGGCGCCGGCTCGAAGGTGCTGGAGATCGCGTCGAACACGGGAGTGTTCCTGAAAAAGTTCCAGGAGCAGGGCTGCGAAGTCCTCGGCATCGAGCCGGCCGAGAACATTGCCGACGTGGCGCTCGCCACGGCGATACCCACGCGCAAGGAGTTTTTCAATCTGGCCAATGCCAATAAGCTGCGGGCCGAATGGGGCACGGCGGATCTGATCCTGGGCCGGCACGTGTTCGCACATATTGACAACCTGCGGGACCTGGTCGCGGGTTTGGAAGCGGTTTCCCACCCGGAAACTTTGATTGCCTTTGAAGTGCCTTACGTGGTGGACTTTTTCGAACACACGGAATACGACACAATTTATCACGAACACCTGTCGTATATTTCCGTCGCGGCCATCGAAGCGCTCGTGAAGGACTCGGCCTTCATGCTCGCGCGCGTGGATCACTATCCCATTCACGGCGGCTCGATCCTCTTTCATCTCCGGCACCGTTCTTCCAAGACCCCGCCGCACGCCAGCGTGACCCAGGCGCTCGAAAAGGAAAAACAGATGCGGCTGGCGGAGCCAGCTACTTGGGAGGCGTTTGCGCAACGCGTCGCCCATATCCGCGCCGAACTGCCCGCGCTCCTGCGCCGGCTCAAGTCCCAGGGCAAACGCATCATCGGCTACGGCGCCTCCGCCAAAGGCAACACGCTGTTGAATACCTGCGGCCTCGGGACGAGCGAACTGGACTACATCATTGACAACACCCCGTTCAAGCAAAACAAGATTGCTCCCGGCTCTTGGATTCCCGTGCTCCCGCCGGAACGGCTGCTGGCCGATCAACCCGACTACGCGCTGCTCCTAGCTTGGAATTTCGCCCCGGAAATCATCAAGCGCGAAACCGAATTCCAGAAGCGCGGCGGCCGCTTCATCGTCCCCATCCCCGAACCCAAGATCGTCGAGCCGTCGGACTGACGATTCAGTTTAACCACACATGGACACGGAGACGCTGAGGGGACTTCATCCTCATCCTCATGCTCACCCTCGCTTTTCTTGTTTTTATCTGTGTCCATCTGTGGCTAATCTCTTGTTCAACCGTATATATTTTTCGGATGGCGCGGGCGGCGCTGGATGGTGAATAGATAAAAATCGCGCAGTTCCACGAGGCATTTGCCCGCCAGCCACAAGGGCCAGCCCGTGATGCCCCGGGCAGCCACCGCAATTTCGCGGGAGTATTTCGGATTTCCATTCTGCCGCACGCGCTTGGACTTGATGCCCGAACGCACGGCAAACAAGCCCTTGAGCTTCAGCTTGCGCAGCAGGCTCCAGCCTCTTCCGCGCAACATTTCGTTGGCCTCCATCGTCCGCCATTCGTCCAAAATGAGCGGCTCCAAACCCGGCGCCAAGAAGGCCGTCTGATTGCTGCCATGCCACCGGTATTGCGCCAGGGCGCGATGGACATGCACGATTTTGTCGCAGTGCAACCCGTAGGCGGCCCAAAATACCGTGTCGCCCAGAATTGGAAAATCCTCGCGGAAGCGGCAGGGCGGCGGCAGGCCGCCCGTTTTCAAGAGCACCGCACAAAAGGACTGATTGCTCAACTCCGCCTTGCGCTGCAAAAACACATCTTTGTCCAGTGTTTCCACCGTGCCATCGGTTTTGCCAGAAAAACTCAAGTGGCCATTGTTCTCGTCAATCCGCTCATCCAGCGACCACGCCATCCCGCGGCCCGCGCAGTCCGCGAGCGTCTGCGTCATCACTTGGTAAAACTCCGGCTCGATGAGGTCGTCGGCATGCAGGATCTGCAAATACTCCGTCTCGGTGGAAAAATCGAGCGAACGATTCAGGTTCCCGAACAAGCCGAGATTTCGTTCGTTGCGGATATACTCGCAGGGGATGCCGGTGAAATTCTTCACGATTTCCGGCGTCCGGTCGGTGGAGCAGTTGTCCAGTACCACCACGCGATCAGGACGCCGCTGCTGGCGGGCGATGGACTCCAGGGTCTGCGCGAGAAATGGCTCGCCGTTATAGACGGGGATGACCGTGAGCAATGTGCTTTTCATGCTGTGCAATCGGGTGAATAAAAACCGGCGGACAGCAAATCATAAACCACCGCCCGCTTCAAGCCTGCTTCCGCGTTGGTTGGCGACGGAGCGCGGGTCTGTGACCCGCAGCAACTCCGCCAGCAAGACACGTTCGCGATAAACGGAATCGCTTTGCAGTACAGAAGTCGCTGCGGCTCACAAAGCCGCGCTCCGCAAATCAGAACACTGCTTCCCATCAGCGAAAGCTGGACTTGTTCGGCCCACCCTTTATCATGGCACACCGTCATGAACGAACCGGCCAACATTCCTGTTTTCATCTTGTGCGGCGGCTTGGGCACCCGCATCAAGGAGGAAACCGAATTCCGACCGAAACCAATGGTCCCCATTGGCGAGCATCCCATTCTGTGGCACGTCATGCAGATTTATGCCCGTCACGGCTTCCGCCGGTTTGTGCTTTGCCTCGGATTCAAAGCGGAGGTGGTGAAGGATTATTTCCGCGATTTCCATCTGCACAACGCCGACTGCACCATCAAGCTCAAAACCAACGAAGTGACCGTGCATGAACACCGGCACAAGCTGGACTGGGAAGTCACGCTGGCCTACACCGGCGAGAAAAACATGACCGGCAGCCGCATCGCCCAAGCCGCCCGCAAATACCTCGGTGGCGCCCAGCATTTTGCCGTGACCTATGGCGATGGCCTGACCAATGCCAACCTCGGCGAGGAACTCGCCTATCATCTCCAGCAACAAAAGCTCGGCACGGTGCTGGGCATCAACCCGCCCTCGCGCTTTGGCGAAATCAAGATCGAAGGCGACCGCGTGGTGGAATTCGCCGAAAAGCCCGACCTCGAAGGCCATTGGATCAACGGCGGTTACTTTTTCTTTCAGCGCGATTTTTGCCGGCAACTTTCCGAGGACGAAAGCTGCGTGCTCGAACGCGACCCGCTGATGCAACTTGCGCGGGACGGGCAATTGAATGTCTTCCGGCATCGCGGTTTCTGGGCGTCCATGGACACCCAGCGGGACCGCGAACATTTGACCCGGCTGGTCGAGGCCGGCACGCCGCCCTGGCTGGCGTGAGGTTGACACCGCGATTGCCTCCAGGTTTCCACCAATGTTTTCAGGTTTCTATCCAGACAAGCGGGTGCTCGTCACCGGCCACACCGGGTTCAAGGGCGGCTGGCTTTCGCTCTGGCTGCACCGTCTCGGCGCGCAGGTCCACGGGGTCAGCCTGCCACCGCCCACCGAGCCCAACTTTCACGAAGTAATACGGCCGCGAGTTTTCGCCGGTGAAACCGAATGCGACCTCCGCGACCTCGCCTCGCTGGCGGCGGCCGTGCAGCGAATCCAGCCGGAGATCATCTTCCATCTGGCGGCGCAGCCCATCGTCCGACGCAGCTACGCGGAACCGCTGGAGACCTTCAATATCAACGCCGTCGGCACGGCGCACCTGCTCGAAAGCGTCCGCCAAGCGGAGCTCCCCTGCCCGGTCATCGTGATTACCAGCGACAAGTGTTACGAGAATCGCGAACAGGATTACGCCTACGCCGAAACCGATCCGCTCGGCGGCCATGATGTCTATTCCATGAGCAAGGCGGCCACCGAACTGGTGGCGCAATCTTGGAATAAGTCCTTTTTCCTTCCGAATCCCCGACTCGGACCAGTGGCCACCGTCCGCGCCGGCAATGTCATCGGCGGCGGCGATTACGCGGCCGACCGCATCGTGCCCGACTGCATCCGCGCGCTCCGCGAAGGGCGTCCGATTCTGGTCCGCAGCCCGGCGGCGGTGCGCCCGTGGCAGCATGTGCTCGAATGTCTGGGTGGCTACCTCTGGCTCGGCGCCCGACTGGCCCGGGAAGGGAAACAGTCGCCGCGGTTGGGCGCGTTCAATTTTGGCCCGGACGCCGCCGCGCAGCAGCCCGTCCGCAAATTGGTGGAGGCCGTCCTCCGCGAGTGGCCGGGTGAATGGCGGGACGCCTCCGACCCGCGCCATCCGCACGAGGCGAAGCTGCTCACCCTTTCCATCCAAAAGGCCGCCGACCTGCTGGATTGGCATCCAGTTTGGAAATTCTCCGAAGCGGTGTCGCACACGGTCAGTTGGTATCGCGCGCGGCACGTTTTGCAACACGCGGACATGTTCGCCTTCAGCCAGAATCAAATCAACGCTTACGTCGAAAGCGCGCGCCAACAACACTCACCCTGGACCCAATGAATCTTACCTTTTCCTGCCGCTCCTGCGGCGGCACGCATGGCGCGCTGGTACTCGACCTCGGCGTTCAGCCCCTCGCCAATAATTTGCTGCGCCCGGAAGACCTCGCCCGGCCCGAACCCAAATTCCCGCTGCGCCTGGCCGTCTGCCAATCGTGCTGGCTGCTCCAAATCCTGGACCTCGTGCCCCCCGTCCAGTTGTTTTCCGAATACCTCTATTTCTCGTCGTTCTCCGACCTGATGCTGCGGCACGCCCGCGCTGCCGCAGAGAAATACGCGGCCGAATTCGGCCTGGGCCCGCGGAGCCAGGTCGTCGAAATCGCCAGCAACGACGGCTATTTGCTGCAAAACTTCACGGCGGCGGGCATCCCCTGCCTCGGCATTGAACCCGCCGCCAACATCGCCCGGGTGGCGCGGGAAAAAGGGATCGAGACCCTGGTGGAATTCTTCACCCTGACCCTCGCCCGCCAGCTGGCCGCGGAAAACCGTCCGGCGGATTTGATCCTCGGCAACAATGTTTTTGCCCACGCGCCCGACACCAATGATTTCGTTGCCGGCCTGGCCGCGCTGCTAAAACCAGCGGGCCGGATCGTCCTCGAATTCCCCTATGGCGCGGACTTCATCGAGCATTCCGAATTTGACACAATTTATCACGAGCATGTCTTCTACTTCACCCTGACGGCACTGCAACCCTTGTTCGCGCGGCACCGGCTGGAGATTTTCCGGGTGGAAAAGCTGGCCATCCACGGCGGCTCCCTGCGTTTGTTCGCCGGCCACGCTGGCGCCCGCGCCGTCGAATCCTCGGTCACAAGATTGCTGGCCGATGAGCAGGCTAAAGGCCTCGCCTCGCTGAAGTATTACGAAGGTTTTGCCGCGCGCGTGCTGGAAATCAAGCGTGCGCTGCGCGAACTGCTCGCGCAGCTCAAGCAATCCGGCCGGAGCATTGCCGCCTATGGCGCCTCGGCCAAGGGCAGCACGCTGCTAAACTTCTTTGAACTCGGACGGGAGACGCTGGATTTTGCAGCCGACCGCAGCACCTATAAACAAGGGCGGCTGACCCCCGGCACGCACCTGCCAATTGTGCCGCCGGAAACGCTGCTGGAAAAACGCCCCGACTACACCCTGCTGCTCACCTGGAATTTCGCCGACGAAATTCTGGCCCAGCAAAAGACCTACCGCGAGGCTGGCGGCAAATTCATCATTCCCATTCCGCGCGTGGCGGTGGTGTGACATGAAATTCTCCCGCACTTCTTTGCCCGGCCTGTGGCTGATCGAGTTGGAGCTGCGCGAGGACGAACGCGGTTTCCTGGCCCGAACTTATTGCGAAAATGAGTTTGCGGCACTCCACTTAAACACCCGCTGGCCGCAATGCAACCTCACCCTCACCAAGCTGCGCGGAGCCATTCGCGGAATGCACTTCCAAGCCGAGCCCAAGCCCGAAAGCAAGCTGATCCGCTGCGCTGCCGGCAAGATTTTCGACGTTCTGCTGGACGTGCGCCGCGATTCACCTACTTTCGGAAAATGGGAGGGCTTTGAACTATCCGCCGAGAACCACCGCCAGCTCTATGTTCCCGGCGGCTTCGCCCACGGCTTCCAATGTCTCACCGACCATTGCGAAGTCCTATATCAAATGTCCGAATTCTATATACCGGAGCTGGCGCGGGGCGTGCGGTGGAACGATCCTTTTTTTCAGGTCCGCTGGCCGCTGGAGCCAACCACCATCTCTGCTAAAGACCGACTGTTTCCCGACTTCGTCTAAAGGCTAAAGTACGGCTACCCGGGCTTGCAGGGTGGTGCCGATTTGGAACCTGCGCTATAATACCTTTCCTTCTTGTCATGTTCGCTTGGTGGGACAATCATTTTAAAGCTGCTGTGTGCTCTCCACCGTATGTGGGCTTGGTTGACACAGGCTGGTGGGCCAGCCAGCTCGCGCGCCAGATGGCCGCGCGTTTGAGAAAAGGCTCCTGCGTATGGTTATCCCCGTGATGATTGGACTCCGGCAGCACCACCACTTCCTTGAATCCTTTGAGTTGGTTGATGGCGGCGTAAACTCCCGAAGGCGGCGAAGTGGTGTCAATCAACCCCAAACCAACCAAAGCCGGACAAGTGGCGCGAGCGGCAAAATTCACGGCATCAAAGTAGCGCGACGTCTCCCGGACTTTCTTCAAGTCGTGGTGTCCAGCGCTGGCCATCCAGTAAGGCCAGCCAGGTTTGCGCCCCACCAAATCGCCGGTGTCATCGCAACCAGCCGGAACCAAGGC